>Ga0222681_1000007_pt1 | contig 107488 bp, 97 predicted proteins | sample AntAcemetage1006_FD_179844 | JGI IMG/M metagenome (GOLD analysis project Ga0222681, IMG submission 179844) | Saline water microbial communities from Ace Lake, Antarctica - #1006 | ecosystem: Environmental > Aquatic > Non-marine Saline and Alkaline > Saline | place: Antarctica: Ace Lake... | reverse complement strand
CTCTTTATAGTCAATAGTCTTACCGACATTGGGGGTACAAAAACATCCAGTTTTGCAACTGGTCCTGGAATCGTCTGCTCCGATTCCAGGGTAAGATCGCGTACGTTATCAATAGTATCAATCTGCACTTTATATGGCTGTTCAGTAAGACCGGAAATCCCAACCTGCCAATAACATTTAGGGTTTTGATAATTACTGATAAGAATCATTTTCTGAGACTGATCACCAGACTTACCAGCCAGTACAGCCAGACCATCATCACAATCATCTCCATTTACTTTAACCCTATTGGGCGCTGCATCAAGGATTTTTTTGAATGCTCTAAATGAATGGAAGGATTTAGCGGTTCCGCCATCAAGATGAAACATGCCAAATTGGTTGTAACTTGAACCATAGAAATTAGCCATGTCAACAGGTGCGTCCTGCATCGCAATAAGCGAGGAGGCGACTAATGCGGCTCCAAACATACCCTTTACCCTTTCATCATTTAGTCGACACATATGAAGATCTCGCGATTGTGCTCCCCATAATCCTTTGTAAGGAGCAATACTCCATTCGTTCAGATGACTTTCTGTTTTGTTCAAACCATATTCATCAAGAATTTTTCTAACATTTTTAGCTGCCGTCACAAGCTGGCTTGGAAATACAGGATAGACGTGCCACGAACAAAAATCCAAAGGAGCCTTGGCGTGAATGATTTCCGGCAGAAATGTATGTAGTATTGTTTGGTCCTTTATCATTCCGCCGTGAAACGCTGGTCCACCAAGCATGATATTAGGACAAGCGGCTTTTATTCGTTTGGAAACCTGGATGTAAAAACGAATGAACTCTTCAAATGAAGCATTCCACATTCCTTTCCGCACTCTGGGTTCATTCCAGATTTCCCAATAGCGAATGTTATGCTTAAAACCATTACCCCATCCTTCGTTATAATGACGTATAATATTTATACAAATATCTGCCCATTTATCATAATCAGCTGGCGGATCCATATTATATTTATACTTCGACTGCATACTGATCCCCAACCTGTATACAATCTCGCTGCCACAATCAAGAATTGACTGAATATAATCATCTGTCTGTTTAAAGACATAATTCCGCGGATCATTGCAATCCAGATGAAACAACGGAAAAACACACGGTATATCTACTGCCTGGTTATAAAAATACGGAATATCATGCAGGCGGACGGTTGGAAATTGTATTTTTTTAAAATACTCGGAAAAATCTATACCGCCGTTCAATGATAACGGCCCGAAATTCGTACCGTGAATACCCTTTATCTTCCCGAATTCCTGTTCAAACATTACTTCAATACGATTTTCTTTAGATGAACCTTTGTCAAACATTTTTTCCATTTCAATCTTTTCTTCGCTCATTTTTAACCCTTTCTTGTAATAGTTTTAATTGTATCCTGAATCTGTGAAAAAATTTCTCAACACTTTAAAATCATGGTGGCTAATATACCAGTTTCTAAATCATTTTTGACTTCACATTTGCATATTATTGGTTTTCTAAAATAATCATCATCCCTAACATCCTAACTCTTTCTCCACTTCAAAAACAGCTTCATCAATAATATCCATGCCCTTGAGAAGAACTTCGTCTTCCATGATAATAGGAGGGCTCATACGCAGAATGTGTCCTGCTGGAATCCATGCTAATCCTTTTCTGAATGCTTTCTGATAAACAAGTTTTCCTGCTTCTTCGAAAGGTTCTTTGGTGTTTTTATCCTTTACAAGCTCTATACCCATAAGACACCCTTTTGCCCGTACATCACCCACAATAGAATGCTCATTCTTCATCTTCTCCATACGTTTTAACGCTATTTCACCCAAATGTATGGACCGTTTAAGCAGGTTTTCTTCTTCTATAACCTCAATACATGCAAGGGCAGCTGCACATGCCATTGGATTTCCACCATAACTGCTGGAAGCTGAAATTGATTCAAATGATTCCTTGTAAGGTTCACGTACAGCCACACATGTAACAGGAAAGCCATTGCCAAAACCTTTACCAAGTGTTACTACATCCGGCACAATGTCCCAATGTTCCACACAGAGATATTTTCCTGTACGTCCCATACTGGTAAGCACCTCGTCGCACATTAGTAAAATCTTATGCTTATCACAAAATTTTCTCATTTTCGGGAAGAAATCATCAGGCGGCATTACAGAACCGCCCCAGCCTTGAATCGGTTCAAGAACAAAGGCGGCTACCTGATGCGCTGTGCCTCTATCTAAATATTCTTCATAAAACTCAATATATTTATCAGTATCAATTGTCCCGTCGTCCTTGGTCCAGTGTGGATGATATGGGTCAGGCCTCGGGACCATATGGAATCCCGGCGCTCTTGTGGGTCCGTACACTGTAGAACGGATATGTCCCAATGATACACCGCCATAAGTTTTTCCGTGATAATCATAGAAACAGGAAATCATTTCATGTTGTTTAGTAGCGGCACGGCATACACGTAATCCTGCTTCAACTGCTGTGGTTCCTGAATCGTACAATTGAAATCCGCTCAAATCTCCGGGCAGAATTTCTGCCAATTTTTCCATCAATTGTGTTTTTATCGGGGTGGTGAAATCATGCGCATTTTGAAGCCTGCCCGCATATTTTTGGATGGCTTCTGTAACTTTAGGATGGCAATGTCCTAATGTGGTAACATAAATCCCTGACGAAAAATCTATATATCTATTACCATCTACATCTGTCAAAACACAACCCTTACCAGACTCAAAAGCAACCGGAAAAAGCTTCACTTGTCCGCTTAACCCCTTAAAATATTTTGTGCATCGTTTATGCCATTTTTGAGATTGGGGTCCTGGTGGCGTTACTTTTACATCAGGAATTTTGTTTAAATCTACCTTTGCCCAATTTTTATCGTACATTTCTATCTAATCCTTTAAATTATATTTTTTAATTACATCTTCTGGTTTTACATTGCTTTTTACTACATCACATAACGCCTTCTGAAAATTCTTTGGGTCTTCAACCTGTATAGCGTTTCTGCCAAACACAACACCCTTTGCTCCATCTTTGATTTCATCGTATGCAAGCTGCAGAGCTTCAAGTTGTGTGGGTTTTTTCTCTGCGCCAAGACCAAGTATTGGCACAGGACATGACTTGACAACTTCTTTGAATTTATTTGTATAGAATGTTTTTATCATATCTGCGCCCAGTTCCACAATTATACGGGTTAGAGAATAGACCTGTTCATGAAGCTCGTCAGCGTTTAATTTATCCGTTTTATTCGGAAATGCTTCGCCTATTAGAGGAACGCCTAACCTGCCTGCTTCAGTTGCCAGTTTTGAATATATCTCAATATTCCTTGCATCCGTTCTCTCATCGCCTGTTTGAAGTGTTAAAGATACTAGAACTATCTCAGCGCCAAGCGCTACTGCATCAGCAACTGACATGACAGAAGCAGATATTGCTTTCTCATAATTCCAGTGAAAACAATATACTGTGTTCCAGTTTAGTCTGACTATTGGCATAGGTGCGCCTTTGTAATTAAATGCATGTTGACATCGCTTAAGCATACCTGGACTTAACAATATTCCATCAATGCATGGATTCATCTTCCTGGCAGTTTCAGGCAGATCAATCATTCCCGGGATAGGACCATCAAATTCTCCATGGTCCATAGCTATAACAACAGCATTTTTGCCTTTATCAAAAAACTTATTTAGTCTTAGTTCCTTGCCACTCATATTTTTAGCCTCCATTTTTATACTGTTATTACCTCTACACCCAATTCACTTATTTTATTCAAATATGAACTGTCAGTGTTTTTATCTGTTATCAACTTATCTATATCCTTAATATCTGTATATTTTGAGAATGAGTCTTTGCCAATCTTTGTATGGTCTGCTACGATAATGATCTCATTTGCAGAACGACACATTAATTCAGTTACTTTTGCAGTATATATGTCCCCTGATGTCACCCCTCCATTTATACTTATACCATCAGTCCCCAGAAAAGCCTTATTAGCACGAAAGCTCTCTATGCTTTTTTCTGCAAGAGGCCCGCTTAAATCAAAACTGCCAACTCTATAATTACCACCCAATAATATTATATTTATATTACGAGAAACCCTAAGTTCTGATAGAACAAGCAAAGAATTGGTCGCTATAGTTATATTAGTTCTACTTTTAAGATTTCTTGCAATCTGTGCTGTGGTTGTTCCCGTATCAAGAAAAATCACATCTCCGCTTTTAACAAGTTCTGCTGCATATTTACCAATGGCTTCTTTTTCTCTGGTCATTTTTTTGATCCTATCATTATGCATATTTCCCAGAAGTGTCTGTTCCAGCTTCACTGCTCCGCCATATGTCTTGGCAAGTAGCCCTTGTCTCTCCATTATTAAAAGGTCCCTTCTTATTGTGACTTCTGATACCCCAAGACGTTCGGCAAGTTTAGCAACCTCAACTTTATTTTCTGTATTCAGGATATCCAGTATTGTTTTTTTTCTTTCTGCAAACTCTAGCCCCATACCTTGCTTTTTCTTTCAAATTATGATTATTTATTTTTGATTATGATTATTTATATCACATAACACAAATCCCATCAAGTCATTTTCGCCACTTTAGCAAAAAAAGTTTTCTTATCATCTCAACTGCTACTGGTTTTTACATTAAAAAATCGTTTTGTTAAAGAAAAAGTTGCTGCCGAAGGCAGCCTAATTCAAAATTGCCTCTTCCACCAAACTCTTGATTATTTAACTCCTATGGAATATATTACTGTAATGCACTCAGCCAGTACAGAAAGTTACAAAATATGCTATATGTTTGTAAAGCATGGAATACAGGTAATAAAAACCTAAATTATTTTAAGGAGAATGAGCATGAAAAGGACAGAAGTTAATAGGATTTTGAAAGATACGATTGAATTTTTAGAGCAAATGAAATTTTATCTTCCTCCTTTTGCATTCTGGACTTCAAAGGATTGGGAAGATAAGGGGCATGAGGCAGATGAAATAATAGATAATCTTCTTGGGTGGGATATTACAGATTTTGGAAAAGGCAATTTTAGCAGGTTTGGGCTTGTTTTGTTTACACTTAGAAATGGGAACAATGGTAATCCTAAATATACAAAACCATATGCAGAAAAAATAATGATTGCTGAAGAAAACCAGAAAACTCCAATGCACTTTCATTTTAAAAAAATGGAGGATATTATAAATCGGGGAGGAGGGAATGTTTTACTTGAATTATACAATTCTACCGATGATGAGCAATTGGATAAAAATAAACCAGTAAGAGTTTCTCTGGATGGAATTGTAAAAGAATTTTCTCCCGGAGAAATAATAAGACTTACGCACGGAGAAAGCATAACCTTGCCGCAAGGGGTATATCACACTTTTTATGCAGAAGATGGCAAAGGAAAAGTTCTTATGGGAGAGGTATCACAGGTAAATGACGATAAAACAGATAACCGCTTCCTTGAACCAATAGGCAGATTTCCTGAAATAGAGGAAGATGAAGTCTCCACGCATTACCTTTGTTTTGAATATCCAAAGCTTGACTAAACCCTCTTGAACTTTTTCTCTAATTCGTATTTTGTCAACTTAATCATTGTGGGTCTTCCATGAGGACAAGTATAAGGAATTTGAGTATTGAAAAGCTGATGAAGGAGTGATTCTATTTCTTCTTTCTGAAGTTTGGCCCCTGCTCTGATTGCAGTATGACACGCTATCAACTTTATTAATTCCTCTGTTAAATCCACTATGTTTTTAGCTTTTTCACTCTCTATAATCTCATCCAGAACATCAGAGATCACCTGTACAATATTAGCATTTTTTAAAATCGCGGGGATTGAGCGTATAGTAAAAGTCTTTTTCCCAAAAGGCTCTATCTGAAAACCAAGGGATTTAAAATAAGCCAGATATTTCTCGAGTATTACTGCCTGTCTATAGTTGAGATCAAGCGTTACGTCAATTAAAAGCCCCTGAGATTCTACCTTGGAAAGAGAAAGATCTTCAGCCAGTTTCTCATAAACGATACGTTCATGAGCAGCATGTTGATCAATAATTACAATATGCCCGTTAAGCTGAGTGATTATATATGTTTCAAAAACCTGTATATACTTTGATGGAATTTCAAATCTCTGTTTCTCTGTTTTGTGGGAACCAGTTTTCCCTGTCTTTAAGAAATCAAATTCAGACAGCTGTTCATGTTTTTTTTGTTTATATATATACTTGTCTATTGCTTCTTTGATTTCATGCTCCTGTTCTGGCTCAGTAGTCTTTTTGTGTCCCAAGCTGAAAAGTCCATGACTTAAATCAGAACTGCTTAAAGCCTGAGTTAGAGCTTCTTTAACCAGTGTATGCGCAATATTCTCTTTAAAGAATTTTACTTCATCTTTTGTGGGATGAATATTCACATCAATAGCGGCAGAAGGTGTATCTATAAAAATAAACACTACAGGGAATCTACCTCTCGGCACTAGTGTATGATAGGCTTCGTATATGCTGTGAGATATAGATTTATTATGAGCACAGCGTTTGTTTATGAATATAAGCTGGCTGTTTCTGTTGGCGCGTGTTTCTTCGGGTTTGGAAATGAATCCGTAGATATTTAAGAGCTCGTTCCCACCTTGTATAGGCAGTAGATTGTTTGATACTTGTTCTCCAAAAATAGAGGTTATTCTTTTTAAAAGATCATGAGACGGTCCTATATTAATAAGTTCACGTCTATCATGAACAAGTCTAAAGTATATATCGGGCCTGGCGAGCGCTTCAAACGTTACAGCATTCAGGATATGCGACATCTCTGTTGATTCTGATTTCAGAAACTTGCGTCTGGGAAGTGTGTTGAAAAACAGGTCTTCAACTCTTACTGTTGTTCCATTAGCGCAGCCTGTTACTTGGGATTTTTCTATTTTCCCGCCGACTGTTCTTATATAAAATCCTAGATGTTTGTCTTCGGATTTGGTTATAAGTTCCAATCTTGAAACTGAAGCTATGCTAGGCAAAGCTTCGCCTCTAAACCCAAGTGTATTTATTTGAAAGATATCGTCTGCATTTCTAATTTTGCTTGTTGAAAAGCGTTCTAAAGCAAGCGCAGCATCATCAGGATCCATTCCCATTCCATTATCTGTTACCTCTATTAGTTTTTGCCCGCCGGCTTTGATATTTATTGTAATTCTTGTTGCCTCAGCATCTATGGAATTTTCTATGAGTTCTTTTACTACTGATGCAGGTCTTAAGACAATTTCGCCTGCTGCAATTTTATTGGAGACATGTTCTGGCAGGATTTTAATCTTGTTCTTTTTAACCAAGTTTCTTCTCTAGAGCTCTTATTTTTTGAGAAAGTTCTTGAATAGTCTTGTGCATTTCCGGCAGGCGATTGCGATACGCTTTAATCTTTTGCTCTTCTTTGAGTGGTATAGCAGGATAACCGGATACACACATGTTAGAACTGATGTTTTTAGTCACCGCAGATTGTGCGGTTATTATTGTATTATCACCGATTTTTATATGTCCTGCAAGTCCGGCCTGACCTGCAATGGTGACTTTATCTCCCAATGTTGTAGATCCTGATATACCAACCTGCGCAACAATTACACAATGTTCGCCAATTTCTACGTTGTGCGCAATTTGAACAAGATTATCAATCTTAGTCCCTTTTCCGATTCTCGTTTGCTCGGTTGTAGCTCTGTCAATAGTAACGTTGGCTCCAATCTCAACATCGTCTTCAATAATCACTGCGCCAAGTTGTGGAACTTTCTTATGAAAAACTCCCTTGATCGGCGTAAAACCAAAGCCATCGCTTCCAATCACTGCGCCATTGTGAATTATTACATTGCTACCTATTGTGATTCTTTCTCTTATACTTACGTTTGCGTGGATCAGTGTATTAGCACCTATCTTGGTGCCGTTACCTATGAAAACTCCGGGGGAAATAGCAGTATTGTCTCCTATTTGCACATCATTACCTAAAACGACATGTGCCTCTATGGTAATATTCTTTCCCAGTTTAGCATTCTTACCTATAACAGCAGTCTTATGAATCCCTGGTAAGGGCATTTCCTTGTTTATCTGTAGATATTCCATTATCTTAACAAACCCAATATACGGATTATCTGTGCGTATTACAGGCCTCCCATTTTTATCCGTCTTTTTATCAACAATGATTGCTGAGGCTTTGGTAGTTCTCAAGAGAGGATAATAACGAGCATTTGCTAAAAAGGTTATATCTCCCCTTTTTGCTTCTCTTATGCCTGAAATTCCAATTATAACCATACCTGGATCCCCTTCAACCTTCCCATCTATGAGTCGGGCGATTTGTGCAAGGGTCATGTTTAGTATATTACTCATGGATTCTATTCTACTCTTTCCCAAAGTCGTCAACAACGTCTTTTTTTGTTTCAATATATGTCTCTGCGTTTTCTGATTTAGATATTTTATTCTCAGAGGCTGCAATGTAGAACGGCAGATTTTTTTGTCCAATTATGGAACTTCTCTCAAGAACAATAGCTCTTTCAACAACATTTCTGAGCTCACGCACATTCCCAGGCCAACCATAATTTATGAGCGCATCCATTGCAGCATGAGAAATACCGTCAATTCTTTTCCCAGTAGATTGAGAAAATTTCTGAATGAAATACTGAACTAAAAATGGAATATCTCTCTTTCTCTCAAGCAGTGGCAGTAAAGATATATAAGAATCCGACAATTTGTTGTAGAAAACTTTGTTAAATCTGGATTCCGATGTAGCTACAGACAGGTTTCTATTTGTTGCAGCAATAATCCTCACATCTACTGTTACTGTCTTTGTTCCTCCCATTCTCTCAAATGTCTCTTTTTCAAGTACTTTGAGAAGTTTATCTTGAACTTGTTCAGACAGAACTCCTACTTCATTAAGAAAGAGAGTTCCATTATTAGCTAACTCAAGTCTCCCAATCTTTCGCTCTTCTGCTTCTGAAAAAGCTTGTTTTTCGTGTCCAAACAGTTCACTTTCTAAGAGTTTTTCAGAGAGCGAAAGGCAATTAGCAACAATAAAAGGCCCATCTTTTCTAGGGCTACAGTTATGAATTGTTCTAGCTATAAGTTTCTTTCCCGTGCCACTTTCTCCATATATTAATACTGTGCCCTTTGTCTTGGAAACTTGTTTTATTAACTTATACATCTTCTTCATTCTGCTGGTTTTCCCAATTATTTTATCTGAATACTTGACTTCCAACTCTTCCTTTAAATATTTATTCTCTTTCTCTAAAAATGTAAGTCTATATGCCTTATCAACTGTGATCTTCATTTCTTCTAAGTCAAATGGCTTGAGAATATAGTCATATGCTCCCTTTTTCATTGCTTCTACAGCAGTCTGAATTGTACCGTATGCTGTCATTATGATTACTGGCACTGTTTTATCTTTTTTCTGTATTTGTTCTAACAGTTCAATTCCACTCATATTAGGCATCTTCATATCTGTAATAATGAGGTCAAAATCCATAGTTTCCATTTTTCCCAGAGCTTCAAGCCCATCCTTAGCCTGTTCAGTTTTATAATTCTCGTTTTCAAGCATAATTTGTAAAATTCTGCGTATTTTTAGCTCATCATCTACAATTAACACACTTGCTTTATTCATACCTGTTCCTTTTTACGGGGAATTAATTGGAATATATACAGAGAAAATACTTCCCTTGCCATCTTGACTTTCTACTTCAATAGTCCCGTCATGATTTTCAATTATTTTATGTGTAATAGCCAACCCTAAACCAGTACCTCCAGATTTTGTTGTAAAGAAAGGATTGAACACTTTGTCCATTGCGTCCTCGGAAATGCCGCAGCCTGTATCTCTAAATGATATCTTCATTAATTTCATGTTTTTGTTATCATCTTTCTTGACAGCCGTTTTTATTTCCAGCCTTCCGCCATCGGGCATTGCCCCAATAGCATTAAGAATAAGATTGAGAAACACCTGATGCATTTGTTCGCTATCAACATTTACCGAAGGTAAATTCTTTTGAAAATTCTTAACCACTTCAATGTGGTTTTTTGATATTTCTATATTTGTCATCTGCAATGTTCTATCTATGATAGGTGCAATTTGGTCAATTTCAAGATTTGATTTTTGAGGACGCGCAAAATCGAGAAACGACGTTACCACCTTATTCAACCTGTCAGTCTCTTCGATTATGTATTGAGTCAGCTCCTTATTATCATCCTGTCCCTGGAACCTGTCTCCCAGTATTTGCGCAGAGTTTTTAATAATGACCAGAGGATTTCTTATCTCGTGAGCTACCCCAGCAGCAAGTTCGCCGAGCGCTGCAAGACGGTCTTTTCTGCGTAGCTCCTCCTCTAGGTGTCTCAGCCTGCGTAGTTGCTGGATCATATCATTAAAGGCGTTTGCCAAATCTTTTATCTCTCCTTTTGCCTTGATCTTTATCTGATGTTCAAGATCTCCTCTTGCTACAGCTCTTATTCCCCATGTAAACTTGCGCAAAGGATGAGAAATACTTCGCGCTATCAGAACTCCTATTACTGCAGATAATGATACACCAAGGAATATTAATATTATAAGAAATTGTCCGACAGCAGTTTGAAAGGCATAGGTTTTTTGTATGCCAACAAACACAACTCCAAAGACCTTTTTATCCGGGCTCATAAAAGGGGAGCACAATCCATAAAAATGCAGCTTATTATGATAGATATCCTTTCTATACTCGGAAGCGCCTTGCGCATATATTTTGTTGATAAGTTCTTCTACACTAAACATTACTCGTCCCCTGTCCTTTGCCGTTTTTGGATATTGCGCTGACTCAAAAAACAGGTCTATATCAACTCCCATTTTCTTCTCTATATCCTGAAAGATTTCTTTTTTAACAGTATAGCCTGCCACTATTTTCCCTACTACTTTCTCGTTTTCCCTAATTTCTAACCCTACGCCAGCAATTAATTTTTTTATATTATCCTTTTCCAAAAGCACAAGCATTCTTTTCTTATCCACCTGGTTCATTACACTTGGAGAAATACTTCCTGAAGAGAACTTAAGTTCTCCTTTTTCATTTGTAATGAGTATTGTGTCAATTTGCATTTCCTTCTCTAGCATAGCCAGAAGTTTTATTATCTGCTCTTCATCTTGCTGTTTAAATGCTTGCATAAACACGAAGTTGCTAAGTATAATTTCTCCGATTAGAGCAGATCTATTTTCCAGGTTATCTATTTTGTCTGTAATTAAATCTGTTGCGCTATGGATTTTTCGCTTTATATCTTTTTCTAATTGTACAGATATTACCCTTGTAGCTACAAAGGTTGAGATTAAGATAGGCACAAGAGCCATTAACATAAAGGAAAAGATAAGCTTATTTTGAATGTTTGGTTTGAAAAATGACATGGGATTTTTAATTCTTAACCATTGGTTCAAATTCTTCTGCAGAAACGCTTCTTGCTCCCATTCCTCCTATCATCATGCGAACAAGGCGATCAGAGGTTACTACTAAAGCTTTTGATTTATCTGGAAGCTTATAAATCATTCTTTCAATAACTGTATCTGCAGATTTGCCATTCTTTGAGAAAATAACGTTTATGCCGGTTTCTATCTGATCAAAAGGGAGATGGTCAAATCTTTTAGAACCGTCAAACACTATAGACACGTTTTTGTCATTAAAATCTTGATATCTACTCATAATATGAATTAGTTTCTCTCTGGCATATTCTAATCCTTTTCTTTTAGCCTCTCTTAAGCAAGCCCATGCATAAATCACATTATAACCGTCAACAATAACCATAGTGATACCAATTATACTCAAGTTGAGGTTTAAATGCAAAGCAATAGGAAGATAAATTAGACACTGCTAATAAAACAAGATATAATAAATTCAATTTTAAATTAATAGATGCTAAAGGAGACAGTTAGATGATTTCTAGATATTCTCTGCCTGATATGAAAAGAATCTGGAGCGATGAGAACAAGTTTAATACATGGCTCAGGATTGAACTGCTTGCTTGTGAGGCTCTGTGTGAACTTGGGGATATACCAGGAAAATCTTTGAAAAGAATAAAAGACAAAAGTAAGTTTGACATTAAGAGAATTCATCAAATAGAGAAGATAGTAAAACATGATGTGATCGCTTTTCTTACATCTATATCTGAAAAAGTAGGCAAGGATGCACACTTCATCCATATGGGGCTTACCTCTTCTGACATATTGGATACTGCTCTTTCTTATAATATGGTTCAAGCTGTAGATTTGCTTTTGAAGGATTTAGGGAACTTAAGAACTGTGCTTAAGAACATGGCTAAAAAACACAAGAATACTATCATGATCGGCAGGTCACATGGTGTACATGCAGAACCAATAACATTTGGATTAAAAATGCTTCTCTGGTTTGACGAAGTTGGAAGGCATATAAACAGACTTGAAAATGCAAAGGATACAATAAAATACGGAAAAATCTCAGGTGCAGTAGGAACTTACGCTAATATAGATCCATACGTGGAGCAATATGTGTGCAAAAAACTTGGACTTACCCCATCTCCATTATCAACACAGGTATTGCAAAGAGATAGACATGCAGAACTAATGACAACGTTAGGTTTGATTGCAAGCTCTCTGGAAAAATTTGCTACTGAGATAAGGGCATTACAACGCACAGAGATTAACGAAGCACAAGAATTTTTTGCCAAGGGACAGAAGGGTTCTTCTGCTATGCCTCATAAGAAAAACCCTATTATTTGTGAACGTATATGTGGCTTAGCAAGATTAGTCAGGGCTAATTCCATACCTGCAATGGAAAATATTTCTTTATGGCATGAAAGGGATATTTCACACTCATCTGTGGAAAGGATAATTATTCCTGATAGCACAATTGCTTTGAACTACATGTTAGCTAAATTTACTGATCTAATGAAGAATCTTGTGGTAAATGTTGAAGACATGAAAAAGAACATAGATAAGACCAAAGGCAATATTTTTTCTCAAACAGTATTATTGAAACTAATAAAGAAAGGTTTAAGCAGAGAGTCTGCATATAAAATAGTACAACAAAGCGCAATGGAAGCGGCAAAAGAAAAAAGGGATTTTAAAACAGCCCTCCTAAAAAACAAAAAAATATGCAGCATATTATCTACGGAAGAAATAGAAGAAAGTTTTAATATTAAAATACACCTAAAAAACGTCGAAGAAATTTACAGAAGGTTCGGTATTTAATGCATAGGGGCATAAGATATTATGCCCCTACATTTGGATGCGTATATTATTTTACTTTTTCTGCAGGTACTTCAGGCACAGGTATTAACATATTACTGCCGCATTTAGGACATTTAGATATTTTTATCTCATCGTCCATACTACGAATTCTTTGCTCAAAGATATGCTTGCACTTTTTACACTGATACTTTACTACTCGAACAGCCTTCTTCTCTCCACACTCAGGACATTTAATAGGAGGGGTCTGATATTCTGCACTAAAGCGAGCATCACAGTTTTCACACACATAATTCACTATTGGTCGAGGATACTTCTTTGGCATAAGCGTCTTTATCATAAAACCAACACAAACTGCAATAACAAGGATAAGCCCTATAACTACCAGTGGATTCTGCTTTTTCTGTTCCTGTGGTTGTGTTTCCTTAGCTCCAATAACCATATTATCACCTCCTCTTTTACATGTTTTCAGGCAGCTTAGCTACCCATATATCAAAGTTTCCGCTTTTATCTGACTGAAAGACAATTTTGCTTCCATCAGAAGAAAAGCAGGGATATAATTCATTATATTTGTCATTCGTAATTTGAACCGGGTTAGTTCCATCACTATTCATAATCCAAAGATCATAATTCCCGTTTCTATTAGATATAAAAGCTATCTTATTTGTTTTTAATGAAGCACTTGGGAAACTGTTCCATGCAGTATTTGTTAAACATATGCTCTCTTTCTTATCAATGTTCATTGAGTGCAAGTCATTATCACTGGAAAAAAGCACTTTTTTAGCATTATCCATCCAGCACGGATAATCATAATATCCTTTTATAGTAATATATTCAGGCTTGTCGTTTAGAGTCTTCATTATCCATAAGTTATTCTGAGAAACAAACACAATTTGTCCGTTAACTGGCGAACATGAAGGGTTATATCCATGTACTTCTTCGCCTAATTGCCTAAGATTGGTTCCGTCACTGTTAACTATGCACAGTTTGGGTTCTACATTATCATTCAACTTTGCAGAACTAAAGATTATTGACTTACCATCAGCGCTCCAGGTTGGTCGATTATCCAGTGTTGCTGTATTGGTTATACGCTTTGGTTCTTCATTTCCTTCAGAATCTATAATCCATATGTTTTGCGTATCATCCTGATAGGATACATAAGCTATTTTAGTGCCATCCGGGGAAAAAGCAGGAGCAGAATCGTACTCATACGCTTTTGTAACTCTTATAAATTCTATCTCAGGCCTTGCCTTTTCTTTTTTCTCTTTCAGCCTTTTTTTTGTAGACCTTCTCAATTCTTCTATTTTCTTACTTGTGTCTATCGTTCCTATATCGTTTTTTTTGCATCCAAACACGGATAAACATACTATCAATACGACAGAAAAAGCTACGTATTTTTTCACATTAAATCTCCACTTAATTCCAGCATTTATTCTACGGCACAAGACTGGCTCTGTCAATGAAAAAGCTATTTTGCCAGAAAAAAAAGTGAATAAAACTGGCTTGACTTACATCTAACTTATGAAGACAATAAAAAAAGGAGATCTAAGATGATAGCACTATTTTGGAAAGCAGTATCAATCAATGTTCGTCAATTCATCACAGATGCAAAAGGGATATTGGTTAATCCGGAAGAAACATTAAAAGAAATATCAGAGAGAGATAAATGGGGCATCCCAATTTTATTGCTTATTATAACCTCTTTTATTGGCTTGCCAGGGATTTTCCTTGCCCTGGTAGCGACAGGAGAGACGCGTCGGGTGCTATTTCCCCCTATAATTGGATTTCCCCTCTTTGTGGGGTTGCTACTGTTACTTACAAAACTTTTGAAAAAAGCTGGTAACTCTTTAACTTTTCTAAAACTTGTAGGATATTCAGGTATCCCATATATGATAACATTGATTCTGATGGCTATTTGCTTACAAATTTATCTATTAATTACTCATCAATCTGTGATATCCATATTCTCTAAAAGCCCCCCATCAATTCTACCCACAATAATGGCTATATTCCTTGCCATAATTACAATAATTTCAATTAGATTATTGCTAATGGCAGTTATAGTCAGTTTTCCTTCGATATCTAAAAAAGGAGCTTTTTTATATTTTCTCTGTGTTTTATTTTTTTTAAACTGCCTAGCCAACATATTCTTCAACCCTGAAGACGTGGGAAAAATAATGAGGACGAGATCTGCTGGACTTGAATGGACATGGACAACACAAACGATACAAACGAAATAGAAGACATTAGCAGAGCCAGAGAAGGCAATCATACTTCTTTCAGTAATCTCGTAAGGAAATACGAGAGGTTGATTTTCTCGATTGCTATTCGTGTTTTGAAAAACGAGAGCGATGCGTGCAATGTCACACAGGATACCTTCATTTCTGCATATAACAATTTAAGTAAATATAGAGGTGAGTCAAGATTCAGTACATGGCTTACAAAAATTGCCTTGAATCTAAGTTATGGCCATATAAGAAAAAACCAGAAGCGTCAAGAAGTCCCTATAGAGCTAGTTAATGATAAAGTGATTAGTGTTAACAGTAATCCTTGTAAGCAATTAGAAAAGAAAGAAATGAAGAATCTTATTGAAGAAAAATTAAATTCGTTATCTTCTTTTCATAGAGATGTCATTGTGTTTTATTACTTTCATGGATATTCGTATAGAGAGATATCTCAACTGCTTGAGTGTCCAGTTGGGACTGTAATGAGTCGACTATCAAACGCAAGGTATATTCTCAAAAAGAAGTTAAAACCATATTTCGGAGGGGAAACAAATGAAAGGGCTTAGGTGTTGGATAATAGGGGAACTGCTTGGGCAACACATAGAAAATCAACTTTCGGAGAAAGAAAGCAAAATAGTGTTAAATCATATTCAGGCATGTAATCGATGTAAAAGCGAGCTTCAAGAGACGAAAAGATTAAAGGAGATTTTGATTCCAGTTTCTGACTTGCTGCAAAGACCCGATGCGTTTTGGGAGGAGATAGAAAATAATATAATGAGAGAGATTTCTGATGAGAAGCAATCAACTCGATCCATCGGCACTATAATACCAAAATTTTTTCAAGATATACTATATGATTTTAGAAGACAACCAGCTTTGAATGCAACAATTGTACTTTATAGCCTATTATGTAGTGTTGCTCAATTTCTCCTATAATGAGGCAGACATTAAACCAGAAAACCCACAAAAATATTAAAAGAGCTTTTTTATCTCATCCATAAACTGTCTGGCTAATTCCGCATCTTGTATAACAATTATATTCTCCCAATTCAGTTTATGAGCGCTGAATGTTGGATTAAAGGAACCTGTGATTATTATTCTTTTATCTATCAGAAAAACTTTATGATGCATCTGATGAGAATAATTCTTATCCCATTTCACATCAATGCCTACATGACGGAAAAAGCTGAACATGTTCCAGAAACTATCCATGCCTTTTTCCATCACGCCTGTTATTTTTATGCCTTTGTTATGCTTAGATATAATAACTTTTGCTATGTCTTTATCTGTAAAAATGAAACTTGCAAAACAGATACTCTTCTCAGCATTATTTAAGAGCTGAATTATCTTCTGCTTACAATTATCTTTTTTTGAGAAAAAGGCCGCTATTTCCTTCTCTGCGGTATGTCGTCTGTAGTCTTTATAATCCAAAGAGCCGGAAATCCTGCGGAATTCCCCTATAAAATCTTCTGCCAGTACCTCCGAATTTAGAACAACCACATTGTTGTTATTGTAATATGTCCCATTATAAGTAGGGTTATAAGACCCTGTCCACACAATCTTATTATCAAATACACAAAACTTATTATGCATAAGGCCTCTTGATTGTTTTGTACTCTTTATATTAATATGTTTTCTCAACAGAGCATATTGAGATCTGGGGCTATTTATTCTTCCTTTATCCATTACTAAGTGTACATTTACTCCTCTGTTTTTCGCATCTATCAAAGCAGAGGCAACCTTAATAAGCTCCAGACCATAGAATGCGCCATAGATATTTTTCTCAGATAGATTTATCAATTTTATTAATTGCTCACTTAGATTATCTTTTGGGCCGAAATATGTGGAAATAGAATCATGATCTTTGAGTAAAGAGCTTTCAGCTCTGTTAGCCGTCCTATTAGTCGTAATATGTTCATGACAGGGTATAAAGCTTAAAAGCACACCTGTTAAGATTATTAGCCAGTTTTTTTTGAGCATAGTATATTGACTCTATTATTCTTTATTTTTATTGAAATTGTTCCATGTGTATCTGTGCAATAGATATCTTTATCATCCATATTCTTTTTTATGATAGGAGGCTTGTATTTTGAAAACTTTTGAGACGGGTGTTGGTAAATTAGAATTTTTCTATCATTAATACTGAGTATATGCATACAATCAGGTGTGATTAAAAGCTCTATATTACCTGGCGCAATGCATAGCTTAAGGTTACTGTTATATATCCTACAATTAATTCCAGTCCCGATAGATATCGGGATGAGGATAGGGGCTTCATGTTTAATATTTCTGTATGTAAGTCCGGTATGTTCAATGAATTTGCGGAAGTTCTTGTATGTAAACGAGTTTTTGGACTGTGCAATATCCAGAACTTGTTTAAGATCAAAGTGCTTTGATAAATCAACAATTGTGCCTAGATGGTCATCGCTTACTCTATTCAGGAATAGATAGTCAATTTTTGAGATATGTTTTGCCCATAGAAGCGGTTGGATTACCTTTTCAACATTATTAAATTTATTGCTATCACTGGTTATGAGTATGGTTTTATTTCGAGTTCTCCCGCAAGGAAACTTTATAAGCACTATATCTCCGTCTGGAGAATGTGAAAAAACAACCTCAATGGAACTGCTCTTTATTCTTGGAGATAAAAATAGAATTACCAGAATAAGTGCAAGGGCATATAATATCTTCCTGTTTTTCATGCCGTTATAAAGTGCATATAAGGCAAATGCGATTAATAGGTAATATCCAATGATATCTGCAATGTATGGCTTTGGCATTTCCAGATACATGAAGTCTATTGATGAGAAAAATTCTATTGTTCGCAGTAGTATTGTCAGCAGAATCCAATTTGGCATACTGAATATATAGACAAGCTTAATCCATAGTATTCCAAATACAGATGCGAGCAATCCGAGTGCTAATATACAGGCAACAATTGGAAGTATTAGGATATTAGAAAAGATGCTCCATAAGGATAGGTAATTAAAGTGATATGCGACTATTGGCATAACGCTTATCTGAGCTGATAGAGACACTGCAAAGGCAATAAACAAAAAACGAGGCTTTAATTTAATTCTTTCAAGAGGTATTAACTCTTTCAGTATGGGAGTAAGGCAAATAATTCCTAATGTAGCTATAAAAGAGAGTTGAAAACCAGCATTAAACAAGCTATATGGATTGATAAGTAAAAGCACAAGACATGCTAATGACATACTGATATAAAGATTCTGTTCTCTATCAATTATAATAGCCGTTAATACTGCTAAAGCCATTATGGTTGTGCGGAATATCGGATCCCGCATACCTGTAACCATACAATACAATGTAACTAATAATATCAGAATAAGCGCAGCGACTTTTTTGGGAATTCTGCATAATTTCAGAAATCCCCAGAACATAAGAAGAATCAGGCCAACATGAAGACCCGACACTGCAAGAATATGCACTATGCCGCTCTTTCTAAACATATCAAAAATCTGTTGCGGTATGTTCTCCCGCATGCCCAGAAGAATTCCGTTCAGCATTGCAGCCTGAGGATCTGGTAAACTTCGTTTATTGATCATTTTTATCATGTTCTTTAAAGTAAATGCTTTGCCAATAATAAAATTCCCCTCATTCCTGGCAACAATTTTTATATTCCCCGCATTTTTTATCTTCATTGTTCCATATATGTTATGTCGTTCCAGATACTTTCCGTAATTGAATGTTCCTATGTTTCCCGACCAATATGGTTGAGAAAGTTTTCCAAATACCTGAACTTTATCACCATATTTAAACTTAAGATTGCAAGAGCTTACTCTGACAAGAATCAATCCTTTAGGGATTTGCAAGTCATTAATTTGTTCGGGAGATATAACGATATTTGTATAGAATCTTCGCCTTACAGGGTCTTTTATTATTATGCCTTTAATTTGAATGTCGGTATTGTAGAGACGTTGCAATGCAACGTCTCTACCCTGGATGTTTGGTTGATGAAGGGATGAGTGGATTTGGACATAAAACATACCAATTGGGATCGTTAAGCAGTAAAGAAGGATTATCCCCAGAACATGGGGGGTCCTTTTCTTTCTAAAGCAAATTATTCCTCCCGAAAGAAGAACAAGGATGCATATTGCTTTGTAGAATAGAGGGATATGTAGATACGTCTCAAACAATATGCCTATGATGAATAGGAGAGTGATGTATATAAGAGGACTAGTTTGACTTTTCACAAAGAACTTTATAATAAATCAAAGTCTCTTTGACAAGAATAAAACCTTTATCTCTTCCCATATTTGGCTTTTTTATCGGCAACCATGGGAATTAAATCCGATTCTTTTTCCGAAAGGAAAATATCGCAAATCTGTGATATTTTCTTGATATCCTCGGTTTTTTGTTTTCGCAAGGTATTCTCAAGACCAATAATTAGTCCCTCTTTTTCCCTAATCGGATATTTTCGTGAAACAAAAGAGAAAAAATTTTCTTCTTTAACGCCAAGAGCCACAGCAAGCTTTTCTATAGTATCCAGAGAAGCTCCCTGTTTTCCTCTTTCTATTATTCCAATATAAGTGGCATGCAATCCCGCTTTTCCCGCCAGTTCTTCCTGTGTCAGTCCTTTAGCTAACCTTATACTTCTTAATCTCTGCCCAAACAGCTTTCTTAGATTTCCCATATCTCTCCTTCTTTTTTCAGATGAAATGGCAAGAAGAATCAATCCTTTTCACATGAAGCATAGTGTACGTTATAATTCTATAAGGAGATGTCAACAACGGGGATTGTACATGCAAATAATGGGTATGCAAAATACCCGTTAAATGAACCGAAGCAAAAAAGTTTAGCTAATCTTATACTTCTTAATCCCTGCCCAAATAGTTCTCCTAAATTTCCCATACATTGACTTCCTTTTTTTATTATAGTTACAGATTTATCTGTTTTGAACAGACTAAAAACCAATTTTTTTATTGACAAACATGACTATAATCTGTTTTAGTATGCAAAGAAATAAACCAATGGATGTAAAAAGTGATTTTTAGGACAATCCTGTCTCTTATGACAGGAAAAAAGAAAGCGAAAAGACCCATAATTCCAAATGAAGAAATAGTTGAGATAGATGCTAAAGAAATAGAGAAAGCATATACTGGTGCTGAACGCAGAAAATATCCTCGTCTGGATATGAAAGTAGCTGTTAATTACCTTGCGTATTCTTCAACAGATAGTATGGAGGAACATCAAACTTATACAAGGAACATAGGCGACGACGGGATTTGTATAAGTACGGCTGACTGCATAACAAGGAGTACAATCGTGGAACTGGAAATAAAGATTCCCGGTTATAGTCATCCAATTAATGCCATTGCACGTGTCATATACTCAAGAAAAGGAAGAACGGATAATGCTTTTGATACAGGAGTTCGCTTTACTGATATTTTTGATGAAGAAAGAAAACATATTTTTAAATATGTGAATGGAGCTAGTTATACAAGGCGCGAATATGAAAAGACTTTGTTGTAAGTGTAAAAAGGAGTTTCCTGTGGCGCAGGAACCTACTGGGTGGCGAATAGGGGAATTAAGAAGATTAGAGAAAGCACCTCTAAAAGTTAGACGACGACTTTTACGTTATCACGGTTTTTATCTTTGCGGAGCTTGTTACACTGATTTAACTCTAAGAGATTGTTATTACCCGAAAGGACATTCAATTGGCTAATAAGAATCTGCTAGAATTGCTTCTCAGAATGTGCAAAGCCTATAATGTATCCCAGAAGGATATCCGGGGTCATTCCAAGAAAAAAATCTTAATTGAAGCTCGGAAAGCTTTTGCCTATTCAGCATGGATACGCGGAGCTTCCATGCGTAAAATCGGCGCAGTTCTTGGTAATAGAGATAGCAGCGTTATTGCCTCATATATTCACAAAGTTGAAAGCATTAATGATATTTTAGATCCGCGGGATTAGGATATCTTATTGTTCTTATCTACAAATACAACCTTGCTTTTGAAATTTGGGATCTCGTCGTTAGTGATTAGAGCATAGGAAATAATACATAATTCATTGCCAATTTCCCCGCGCTTTGCTGCAGGACCGTAAAGCGCAATTATGCCTGAATTCTCTTCTTCTTCTATAATGTATGTTTCAAGTCTGGCGCCGTTTTGAAAATTCAGAACCTGCACCTTCTCACCTTGTATCATACCGCTTGCTCTAAGAAGCGCTTTGTCTATACCAATACTGCCATTATAATCAAGCACCTTTTTTGTAATTGTGGCTTTATGAATTTTCGCTTTTATTACGTTTGTTAATATCATATTAATTCCTTTTATAATCCAATTCTGCAAGCTGTTTGTAGAGCTTGAATCTTTGAGTAACGTTTTGCTGAGCGAATTTCATCAGTTTATCTGCGCGTTTCGGATCTATCTTCTTCAGAACTCTGTACCTGTTTTCATTATAGGCATAATCAGAAAATGGAATTTGGGGTTCTTTACTGTCAAGTATAAGTGGATTTTCTCCTTGGTCAGTGAGCTGTGGATTGTATCTGTAAAGAGGCCAGTAGCCACTTGCCACTGCATTCTTCTGCTCAGTAAGTCCGCGTGTCATATCTATACCATGAGCTATACAGTGAGAGTACGCAATAATTATTGAAGGCCCATTATAAGCTTCCGCTTCTACAAACGCTTTAACCAACTGGTTTGGATCAGCGCCTATTGCAACTTTTGCAACATAGATGTATCCGTAGCTCATAAACATAAGTCCAAGGTCTTTTTTGGGAACTGGTTTTCCTGCAGCAGCAAACTTGGCAACAGCGCCAAGAGGAGTGGCTTTTGAAGACTGTCCTCCTGTGTTTGAATACACTTCAGTATCCAGTACAAGTATATTAACATTTTTTCCCGAAGCTAGAACATGGTCAAGCCCGCCATATCCTATATCGTATGCCCAGCCGTCTCCCCCAAGTCCCCATACGGATTTTTTAACCATATAATCTGAAACTGTAAGAAGTTCCTTGCAATCAGGCATGGTGCAGGAGTTTAATAATTTATTCAGCCTTGCAACTTGTTTTCGTTGTTTTTCTATGTCTGCCTGTGTTGACTGGTTAGCATCTTTTATTTCTGAAAGAAGACTTTTCAAATCTTTTGAACAGGATTTATTGCTTACAATTTTATCTGCAAGTTCGTACGCATATTCCCTGAATTTATCAACAGTCAGTCTCATGCCAAATGCAATTTCAGCAGTATCTTCAAAGAGCGAGTTATTCCATGCTGGGCCGCGTCCGTCCGAACGTTTGCAGTATGGTGTTGTAGGAAGATTTCCTCCATAGATTGAGGAACATCCTGTAGCATTTGCTATAATTGCCCGGTCACCAAAGAGCTGAGTAAGCAGTTTAACATATGCTGTTTCTCCACATCCTCCGCAAGCGCCAGAGTATTCAAAAAGAGGTTTTATAAACTGACTTCCTTTAACAGTATTTCTGTTGTAAAGATTCGGCTCTGTATCAGGTAGGTTGAGAAAGAACTCATAGTTTTTTACTTCTTCTTCTCTTATTGGAGATTGTGGCGACATTTTAATCGCTTCTTTATTTTTCATGGGACAATTCTCAAAGCAAGTACCACACCCGGTACAATCCTCCGGAGCTACCTGAAGTGTGTATTGATAATCTTCCATATCTTTTGAAGGTTTGGAACTGGTATGCTTAAATGTGTCCGGAGCATCTTTGAGAAGTTCTTTTTTGTATATTTTTGGGCGGATCGCAGCATGCGGACAGACTAATGAGCATCTTCCGCATTGAATACATGTTTCCGGATTCCATATTGGAATGTTAATAGCAAGATTGCGTTTTTCATATTGAGTTGTTCCTGTAGGCCATGTCCCATCTGATGGCATTTGAGAGACCTTTATACTTTCTCCTTCCCGTCTTATTATCTTTGCAGTAACCTCCTTGACAAAAGCAGGCGCGTTATCAGCCACAGTAGGCTTTTCAACCACCTGTCCCTTGAAAGATAGAGGAACTTTTACTTTCTGAATATTATCGGCAGTAGCATCCACAGCCTGAGTGTTCATATCAACAACTTTCTCTCCCTTTTTGCCATATGTCCGCTTTATTGATTCCTTAATTGCGGAAATAGCCGTTTCTTTAGGAAGTATGTCTGAAATCAGGAAGAATGCAGTCTGCATTATTGTATTGATGCGTGTACCTAAGCCAAGTTCTGAGGCAATCTTAACAGCATCTATAACATAGAACTTAAGGTTTTTATCTATAATTTGTTTTTGTACTTTTGGAGGCAACTTTTCCCACACGGTATTTTTATCATACTCTGATGTTAGAAGAAAGGTGCCTTCATCAACTATGTACTTAAGCATATCGTATTTTTCTAGAAATGTGAAATTATGACATGCAAGAAAATTTGCTTTTGAAATCAGATAAGGACTTCTTATAGTTTTTTTACCGAACCTGAGATGAGAGACTGTAACAGCGCCTGCCTTTTTAGAATCATACACAAAATATCCCTGAGCATAATTGTCTGTTTTTTCTGCTATGATTTTAATGGAATTATGATTAGCTCCAACTGTTCCATCAGAACCAAGTCCATAAAACATAGCTCTGTAGACGTCTTTTTCTGCGCTAAATGATGGATCATATTCCAGACTTGTATGTGTGATATCGTCTTCAATCCCAATAGTAAAGTGATTTTTCGGGTTGTTGCTGGCTAGATTATCAAGGACTCCTTTAGTCATCGCAGAGTTAAACTCACTAGAACCAAGTCCGTAGCGTCCGCCAATTATCAATGGATATCTATCTAATTTAATCGACCCTCTCTCCATTGCCTCGCCAACTGCTGTGCGGATATCCTCGTATAACGGCTCTCCAAGGCTTCCGGGTTCTTTTGTCCTGTCAAGAACAGCTATTCTTTTTACTGTATTTGGGAGAACAGAAGCAAATGCTGGTACGTCAAATGGCCTATAAAGTCGAACCTTTATAACCCCAATCTTTTCACCTTTTGCATTTAAGTATTCAACAGTTTCATGAACTGTTTCTCCTCCGGAGCCCATTATCACAATCACATTTTCAGCATCAGGAGCCCCAATATAATCAAACAGATTATACTGTCGCCCTACTATCTTAGCGAACTTATCCATTGCCCCCTGAACAATTGCAGGACAATCATTATAATACTTATTAACACTCTCGCGTCCCTGGAAAAACACATCCGGGTTCTGAGAAGTTCCTCGAAGCTTTGGTCTGTCGGGAGAAAGGCCTCTCAGTCTATGCGCCTTAACTAATTTAGTGTCAATCATAGCTTTCATATCGGCAAGTGTGATTTCTTCTATTTTCTGTATTTCATGTGAAACGCGGAATCCTTCAAAAAAATGCAGAAAAGGAACTCTTGCTTCTAGCGTTGCTGCCTGAGCTATCAGAGCAAAATCCATTGCTTCCTGCACACTCCCTGAAGAGAGCATTCCCCATCCAGTTGCTCTGGTTGCCATAACATCCGAGTGATCTCCGAATATGGATAATGCCTGACACGCAATAGAGCGGGCAGCTATATGAAATACCGTTGAACACAATTCCCCTGCAATCTTATACATATTCGGGATCATAAGAAGCAGACCCTGTGATGCCGTAAATGTTGTAGTAAGTGCACCCGTTGTAAGTGCCCCATGAACTGCTCCGGATGCTCCACCTTCTGATTGGAGTTCTACAACAACTGGAACTGTTCCCCAGATATTTTTTTCTCCTTTTGCGGATTTCCCGTCAGCAATTTCACCCATTCCTGAAGAAGGAGTGATAGGATATATTGCAATCACTTCGTTAGTTGCATGTGCTACATGCGCTACAGCGCTGTTTCCATCGTAAGGAACCATCTTGCGAGTCATAATACCCCCTATAAATTACGTCAAATATTAAAAATAAAATATCAAAACGACATATCAAAATCTAAAAATTTTAATCTTTACATTGTATCTTTGATTTTTGCATTTTGATTTTTGATATTAGCTGGATGTTAACATAAAACCCGAAAAAAAGAAATGATGAAAATTGATTTACCTTGAAATTCGACCCAACTATTTGCTATATTTAAATATAACTTAAGGGAGGGAATTGATATGACAAAGTTCTTTAGCAAAAGAGGTGGGTTTACACTTGTTGAGATGCTTGTTGTAATTGCAATAATTGCTCTGCTTGCAGGCATGCTGCTTCCAGCTTTATCAAAAGCGCGGATAAGGGCAAGGGTTGCAAAAGCTAAAGCTGAAATGCTGAATATCCGAGTATCTATAGAGCAGTATTACGCAGATTACTCCACTTATCCGACAAATGACCAGAATTACAGGTATGACGGCACTATAGGAACTGATTATGGAGCATTATATAAGCTAAAGGATGATACTAAAGCATACATGTCCAGTATTCCAAAAGACCCATTTGATAACTCAATCCCGTATATGTATTTTTCTAATGAGGACGACTATGATGGTGCATCTGACACAGCTATTGCATGGGTTTTGTTCAGCAAAGGTCCTGATAAGGGCAATACTTTTTCAGGTGGAGCAATGGCGATAACTGGCAATAACTCCGATGGCGCCTATGACAGTTGTATTCAGGACATTGGTTCTGGGGACGAATACTCTGCAAAGAACGAAACAAATGCTGGGAATATATATTTAAGTGGACCGTAGAAAAAGGCAGATTGTTATATTAAAGAAAAATAGCCTTGCATTTACCCTCATTGAAATGTTGGTCGTCATGGCTATTATTCTCAGTTTAGCCACTATAGTGCTTGGCGTAGTTATGAAAGGGCTAAAAAGAGCTGAAGAAGTAGAAGAAGTCTCAGATACAAGGCAGGATAATATCATAACACTGATAGATACAGTCCAATCAGGCGAAGGTTATGACGCCCTTCCCGAACACATCAAAAAAGGAGAATTTGGTGCAAAAGGTTCAGAATAAAGAAGCATTCACCTTAATAGAGATGATTGTGGTAATGGCAATCATTCTTACATTGGCTCTGTTGCTTTACCCTGCTACCATGAAAGTCATAAAGAAGGGTGAGCAGATTCAATGCACCAGCAACCTAAAACAACTGAGCTATGCTCTCGCAATGTACCTTCAGAATTATAGAACGTATCCTCAATCTGTAAGGTATGCTCCTTCAGGGGAAGAAGGAAGTTTAGTAGACGCTCTCACAGATTATATAAATAACCGGCATGAGATTTTTGTTTGTCCCTCAACAGAGGAGCCTTTCAGGCTTAATGAATTAAGCTATGTATATCATGAAGGTATTAAAAGGAATGCAACAAATGATTGGCTGTTAGTATGTGCAAAATTACCTGAAAGCCAAAATCCACATCTTGGAGACAGGGCAAACATACTCTGGGTTGATGGGCATGTTGAAGGAGAAGTAGTAATAGTACCTGAAGAGGAATAAGAGAATGGGAAAGTTTGCGTCCACTTGTTACGAAAAATGGAAAAAGCTACCTTGCTGGTTTGGTATTGGATTATTGTTTGTAGTAATTGATATATTATTTTTTGTAATAGCCGTACTTATTTTTCATTTTGGTAGTTTGTGGGAATTTTTTCATTTGCCTTATTTCGTGATTTTTGACCCTTTATGTGGATTAGTTTCTGGGAATATTCCTATATGCGGATTTATTTATGATATAGCAATAGGTTTGATAGGCGTCTTTATTCTTGGGGCGATAATTGGAATAATATTGGAAGCGATAAAACAAAAACGTAAGAAAAAATATCCTAAAACATCTCTAGTGGTAACAACTATATTGGTTATAGGAATATTAGTACTCATTTTATTGTATCCTTATTTTTACATAAGAGCAATGAATGCAACATGTATAATATTTGGACACACTGAAGCTGCAGGGTTTGCCTGTATCCCTTTTGCTAGCGTCTTAGAGCTGGATGAAGATATACCTTCAGTCTGGCCCGTAGCCTTGCCGGCTCTGCGTCAGGGTGCTGGGAACAGAATGATGACAGATATGGGCCGGAAACTTTTTATGGAATTCCTGGAGAAGGATAAAGAAGCAACTTCTATTCTCATTAAAATTGCTGGAGATAAGTCAGAATCCGAATTTGTGCGAGATTATGCCATCCATACACTCGGATTGATAAATGACCCAAGAGCGGTGGATGTACTCATTAAACTTCTGGAAGACGAAAGCAATGAACTGCGGGTGGCAGCAGCGGGAGCATTGTCTCGCATTTCAGAAATACCTGGGAATGTTACTGGTAAAGCAGCCATCTCATTAATAGAGATGTTGAGGGAAGGGCCAGAGAACTTGGGTAGAAGGGCTATTATACCAGCACTAGGAAATATTAAGGCTGTAGGTTCAATAGAATATCTTGTCCCATTTTTACACGATCCCGATCGGTGCATCAGGTCTGATACAGCCAAAGCTTTGGGAGAAATAAGAAACAAGACAGCCTTTATTCCATTGAAAGAGGTGTTTGCAATTGAGAAAGATGATTGGACTAAAGCAGAAATGGCTATAGCCTTAGCAAAATTTGGTGATGATGAATCATTCAAATACTTACTTAACGAATTAAAGCAACCTGCTGGTTGCGTAGAGCCTAAGGCTACTATTGCAAGAGGTCTTGGGGAAATTGGAAACTCAGAGGCAATAGAGCCACTCTTAAAAGAATACGAGTTAACCAAAGAAGAAAAAAGCTGTATTTATGATGATATACATGTTGCCATAGGTCGCTCCTTGATAATGTTAGGTAGCCCAAAAGGAATTCCAATATTAGAAAATTTTTTGGCACGTCATGATTTATATATAATGGAAATTGCTCAAGACACACTGGATAATAAGGAAAAATGGTTAGGCCAAGAAAGAAATAATAAATTATGACCAGGGATAAAAAACAGATATGATATGAGGAGATTAACAAGATGAAGATGAGTAAGAAGAAAAAAGTTTTTATAATAGTGTCGGCAGTTGTAATATTCTTGTTCTTGATTACGCTAGGGCCCAATCCGGTTAGGACCGTGCGAAACATTGGGAAGATAAAGTATATTATAGATCTGCTGACAGGCCAAAGAACTGAAGAAGAAGATATTGGCGTAGAAGGACTGATAGAGGCATTTGTAGATAAGAGAAATCCAGGTATCTATCGCAAATATGCAGCCTCAAAATTGGGCCATAGTATGAAAGACGCCAAAGCCGTAGAACCCCTAATTGGAGTATTGCAGGACAAAACCGAGCACGAGCTTATTCGTGCCGAGGCAGCTTTTACTCTTGGGCTTATAGGAGATAAAAGAGCCATAGAGCCGCTTTTGGAAGCCCTGAATGATGAAAGTTACGAAGTTCAGATAGGTGTTTTAAGGGCGCTTAATGATTTTAAAGATGAGAGGATAATCAAGCCACTTATCGCTGTTACAAAGGGCGAAGACTCAAAAAAGAGAGCTATTGCTGCCAAGGGACTTACGATAGATACTCCGGAAGCAATAGCAACTCTTATTGGTCTTATTAGAGAAGATACATATTTTTCGTCAAAATATGTATCTGTCAGAGCACTTGGAGAGACAAGGACAAAAAATGAAGAGGCATTTCAGGTTCTACTTGAAGTCATGGATGGTAAATATGGAGACAGAGACCTTTTAATATCTACTGCTATACTTAGCTTGGGCAAGATAGGAGACAAAAGGGCAGTTGAGCCACTGTTAAAGATTCTTAAAGAAGACCGCTATTTTTATCATGAAGCTGCCATAGCTTTGGGTGATCTTGGAGATAAAAGGGCAATAGAACCTTTAATGAAAAGGATGGAAGAAAAAAAGAACAAGGCACACATTATGAAAGACCTTAATGAAGCATACAGGAAGCTGACAAAATAATGGTTTGTATATAAGGAGTTTAGCAAGATGAAAATAAGCAAAAAGAAGAAAATTTTGATAGTAGTCTCAATAATAACATTGTTGTTAATAGCAATAGTAATACCAATAATTACCCACACTGTGCAGTCTGTTAAAAAGATAGGATATATTGTAGACTTAATGACAGGCAAAAAAGCTGAAGAAGAAACCACCACAGATAAAATGATAACAGCCTTTGTAAACAAAAGAAACCCTCGTATCTATCGCAAGTATGCGGCCTCAAAATTAGGCCATACCTTAAAAGACCCCAAGGCTGTAGAGCCATTGATTAAAGTATTGCAGGATAAAACCGAGCACGAGCTCATCCGTGCTGAAGCTGCCTTTACCCTGGGTCTCATAGGTGATAAAAGAGCTATAGAACCACTTATTGAAGCCCTAAATGATGAAAGTTATGAAGTACAAATACATGTTTTGAGGGGACTGGTTAAGTTTAAGGATAAAAGGATAGTTAAACCACTTCTTGCTGTTACCAAGAGTGAAGACCCTAAAAAGAGAGCAATTGCTGCCAAAGGGCTTACAGTAGATACTCCAGAGGTAGTAAAAACTCTTGTTAAACTTATCAAAGAAGACCCCTATTTTTACTCAAAACATAAAGCAGTTAAAGCCCTTGGTGAAATGAGGACAAAAAACGAAGAGGCCTTTCAGGTCTTACTGGAAGTCCTGAATGGTAAATATGTGGAACAGGAATATGACAATAGCGATAGGCGCCTTTTAAGAAAGTCTGCCACAATTGCTCTTGGTAAGATTGGTGATAAGAGGGTAGTTGAGCCTTTGATAAAGATTCTTGAAGAAGATGTAGAGATAGATGTTCAAGCTGCGATAGCCTTGGGTAACCTTGGCGATAAGAGAGCACTTGAGTCCTTGACGAAGAAAATGGAAGAATATAAACATAAAGCACATATTATGAAAGACCTAAACGAAGCATACAGGAAATTAACAGAAAGATAATCCATATTTGGGGAGAGATGAGAAAATGCGGAAGATAAGGCGACTTAGAAGAATAATGTCCATAATAAATATTATATTGTTTATTGGTTTGATGTTCATTTCCGTCACACATGTTATTGCTGCCAAAGGAGGTCAAGGGAAAGGCCGTGGACAAGGAAGAAAACCAGAAGACAGAGGCAAGTCACGAGTAATTATAGATAATATTGTAGGTCTGCGCAGGACCATACCTGTGGCCTGGAAGTTTCCAGAGATACCTAAGGTTTCAGGTGATGGAGTTACATTTGAGAAGGGCGATGCTATCTACCGGAATTTTGACATGAGCGGGATAACCCAGTGGATAGATATAATTCTTTTTGCCAAACCAATAGAAAAAATGATCTTAAAGAAGACCATAGAGAGATTCCGCAAGATGGGCCATGCCGGGTTATACAACTACTGGGAGCCGGATGAGCTAAATAAACCAGAGATAAGGGCCAGTCACAAGACCATAGAATCTTTAGCCGAAGGCCCCAGTCACAATGATTTCCAGACATTTTTAGATACCAAAGATTTCTGGGGTGTGCGGACTTCTGACCAACTGGATGCTAAAGATCGTCGGGACATTATAGATGCCGCGAAAGATCAAGTAGACCCTGAGATTGACTATGACTTTTTTGAAGGTTACAGGAGCCCTGGTGTATCCTTTAGATGTGACGGGCTGGTGGAGTGGTGTTATGAGACCGTAGGTATTGATATAGTCCCTGACCCTGATTGGTGGTGTGTCAAGAAAGGTCGTAATCTTCTTGCCCCTAATATCCAATTCCGGAATCTGCAGGAGCAAAACAAAGCCAAATTCTCCACCTTAACCTTTGGCAAAGAAGATGAGCAGGGCCAAAAGATATACGGGCCTATAGAAATAGACGGAGAGGAAATTGAACCAGAAGAAGACGGCAAATACAATGTCCATGGAGAAGAAGTAGAAGTCAAAATATATGCTAATGATATAGACGATGACAGTGATGGCTCGGGTATTGCCAGGTTAGAACTTTGGGTAGGCGAACAGGATGATACACCGGATGAAATGCCAGGGTTAAGATTGCTGAGGGATAATACTGATTATCCTGCAGATAATGATTATGCCTACACTTGGGATACAACAGAAAAAGATGACCATGGTGAGCCTCTCTTTCCCAATGGTGACTATACTCTGAAAGCCATAGCTTTTGACCAGGCAGGGAATACAAAAGAGACATATATAAATGTCAAAATAGAGGAGCTACCCTACTACTTCCACGTCCAGCTTTCCCCTGAATACGTAGAAACCGGCAGTCCTGTATCACAAACAGAAACATTCACTATAACAGTTCAGTGTTATAACTACGGAACATCTGTTAATCCACCGCCTGAAGGCATGGTAAATAAACTTTCTGGCACAGAAAGCTATGTAAAGAATGACGATGATGAATGGCGAAAAGAAAAGATCAATCCTGATTGCACAGTTCCGGAAGAATGGGAAAAGAGCGATTATGCAGGAGAGGTAAGTTTTGGAATAGCCAATATCATAAATAGCGCCTATGAATTATACGCAGGCGGAGAAAAGCTGGAGACATTGGAGCTGGCAGATGGAGCAGGTACAATATCAGGAGCAGTAATAAAAGCAGAAGATGGAGATATAGGAGACAATCATCTATTTCTAATTATCTCAGCATCAGATGGAGCAGGAGACGGCAACGGTGCGTTAATGGTGAATCCAATTGTTATAGGTGGTTATGTAACAGACTATAAACAAAAAAGGATGAGTAAATATAGCGGTCATCCCGATGATTGGAGTGAGGGCTGGTTTAATGATGAATGGTCTAGAGCATTGAATGGATGGTATCAAGGCGACTACTGGTGCTCAGGTTGGGCAGAAGCAAGTTGGGGCACAGGAGGCTACCCAACAGCATTTCGTTTCTGGGGAGGTATAAACTATGGTTATGGTGTAATGCTAGAGTTGATATGGGCTGCAAAATATAATATGGTTTATAATCTTTCAGAAGGAGCGATAGGGTATGCTTCAAATGAAATTGAGAAAGCGTGGATGATGGTTGATGTTATGGAGTTCCTAATATCTGGCGCTAAAGAATATGCAGGTAGTGTGGAAAATATAACAACAGGCGAAGTAGGCACACTTAAAACCATAGATGATAGTCATAGGTATATAGTTTGGCAAAGTATTCCTGTTTCTGATTTTGGGTCGTCTTTTCGTAAATATGAACTTGAGCCGTCAATTAATACAGAAGGAGTAATAGGAGCAGGACAGTTAAAGCCTGCCTATGGTACTTATGAAGGCAATCATTCTATTACAAGGAAAGGGATTGAGCTTTCAGGCACTCCACAGATTTTATTTATTCCAAAAACTGAGGAATAAGGCTATTAAAATGCTAAAAACCATCACAAGACCAGAACAAAAGACGCTAAAAGAATTCAAGGTAATTTTTGATGCAACTGCATGAGAAGTGAAAATAATAAAATCTTAATCATCAAACCCTCCTCAATGGGCGATGTTATTCACGCTCTGCCGGTGCTTGCAACATTGAGAAAGCACTATCCTAAAGCAGAAATCACATGGATTGTCAAAAACAAGTTTTCTGATCTACTAGCTGGTAATCCGGATCTGATAGAGATAATTTCTTTTGATAATAATAGTTTTTTTCAGCTGATCAAAATACTGCGTAAAAAGAAGTTTGATATTGCGCTGGATCTTCAAGGACTATTCAGAAGCGGAATCTTAGCTTATTTAAGCAAAGCAAGCCACAGGATTGGCTTTAGCAAAATTAATAGTCGTGAATTAAGCTACATGTTTTACAATCATAAGGTAACACCGCCTCAAAAAGCTGTTCATGTAGTGGATAAAAATCTGAGCCTGCTTGAACCGCTGGGTATATCTGAATATATCTATGACTTTAAAATTCACATATCCGTGCAGGATTTAAGATTTGCAAAGGATTTTTTTGCATCAGAGAAACTGGTTCCCGAGAGGGATAAAATTATTATGCTGAATCCCGGCGCCGGATGGCCTACAAAACGCTGGCCGGCTGAAAACTTTCCACGCCTTGCAGATAAATTAACAAAATATAGGAATGCTAATGCAAAAGTAATTATGTCATGGGGCCCTCAAGAAAAAAAGTTAATAGAAAATATTAGAAGCAAGACGAACAATAGAATTACAATAATGCCTCAATCTACTATAAAACAACTCGGGGCAATAATTAAGAGCTGTGATCTTTTTGTTGGCTCTGACACAGGGCCTACTCATCTTGCAGCTGCATTAGAAGTTCCTGTTGTTGGTCTGTATGGTCCCTCGGATCCTGAAAGAAACGGTCCGTATGGAACAAAGAATATTATTATTCAGAAAGATATACCATGTGTTTCGTGCTGGAAGAGAGAGTGTGATACAATTGACTGCATGAAGAATATATCCGTTGATGAAGTATTTAAAGCATGTGTAGAGCTACTCGGAACGAGATGAGGGCAAATACTTTAAAAATATCCACTATATGTGACAGAATTATTGAGTATGGCATACTTCTTTTGGTTTTTATTATGCCGTTTAAGCATACTGCATCTATTGAATCAATCGCTCTTCTTATTCCTCTCATTGCGTGGATAATAAAGCTAAGATACGTTCCTGATGCGCATTTTATAAAAACTCCTCTGAATTTTCCTATTATGTACTGGGGAATTGCTATTGTAATAGCTTCGGTTAGCTCAATAGCTCCTTCATATAGTTTCTATGAATTCAGGTCCCAGTTCTTGAAACAAATCATACTATTTTTTATTGTAATAAATAATATAAAAACCAATAAACAGATGCTGAAAATAGTATATGTATTAGCTATTTCAGCATCTGTTTTTTCCATATATGGCATATGCGGTTATTTCAATAACACATTAACAGAGTATGGAAGAGCTACAGGCGCCTTTAGTAGCTATAGCCGTTCAGCAATGTACTGCATACTTGTTATTCCTTTGGTTCTAACAGTATTTTCCCATGCTAAAAATAAATACATAAAACTGGCTCTGATTTTATCTACTTTCTTAACAGGTATATTATTAGTGCTGACTTTCACCCGCGGGCCATGGTTAGTATTATTTTGTATTCTTCTAATATTACTGTTTAGAAAGAGCAGGAAGATGCTGATATCCTTTTTAGCAGCATTACTGCTTTTGGTTCTTTTTTGCGGCCCGGTTACTGAAAGAGTGAAGTTTACGTTTGAGTTTAGAGAAGGGATTGACCGAGCTTTATCCGGACGTTTAACATTATGGCATAATAGTCTTCAGATTATAAAAAAACATCCTGTGCTAGGTGTGGGATATGGGCCAAATATATTTAGAAAAATGTATCTAGATCCGGAATATAAATTCTATGTTACTGATCTTCATGGCGATTTTCAGCAGTCAGATGCGCACAATCTTTACTTGCAGATCCCCATAGAGACAGGGATAGTGGGTCTTGTAGTCTTTATGTACCTTCTGGCAGGATATATAAAATATGTTTATAAGTCGTACATACATACAGAAGACTGTTTTAAAAAGGATATATTATTTACAATTTTTCTGACAATTATTGGATTTTTGGTTTGCAGTATTTCCGGATACTTTTACGAAGATAGAATAGGGCTTATGTTTTGGTTGTACATGGGGATATCCATAGGCATAGGTGTAGAAACTAATGAAAAAGAAAAACACGCCTAGCAGAATTGTATTCTTCCCAAAGGGCGATTATAACATCCCAAGCACAAGATACAGATGTGTTTTTTATGCCAGGGAATTGAAAAAGCACGGATTTTTTACTTCTATAATGCCTCCTCGTCCAATACTCAAAAAAAATATATGTATTGCGCGATACAGAGAAGCAATAAAGACTATAAGGGAATTGAGCCGAAATCGTAAAGATACTATTATTTATGCTCAAAGAACTGTTTACCAGTCAGACTTTATAAGGTTTCTATGGGTATACAAAAAACTATTTAATATAAATCTGGTTTTTGATTTTGATGACGCTATATTCTTAAGGCGTAAAAAGCGCACAAACCAAATGCTAAGGATGTCAGATGTTGTTATTGTTGGAAGCCACTTTCTGGCTGAGTATGCTCAAAAGCATAATGATAATGTTTATATTGTGCCAACAGCCATTGACACAGATAAATTTAAGCCTGCACACCCAGAGAAGAGAAGTGAATTTAAAATAGGCTGGGTGGGAGATGGGAAGACATATCAGGATGACCTTATAATGTTGAGGGAGCCCTTAATGTCCATTGCAAAAACTAATAACATAACGTTTGAAATAATAGGCACCAAAGATTGTGATAAACTAAAGAGGGCTTACAGAGAATGTGAATATTTAAAAGTTGAGATGATCGACTGGATGAAACCCGATGAGATAGCATCTGAATTGACAACGTTTGATGTAGGGGTGTATCCTTTGCTGGATAATGAGTGGAATAGAGGGAAATGCGGGCTTAAAGCCCTAGAGTATATGTCCGCAGGTATTGCCCCTGTATGTAGCGATATAGGTGAAAACAAGTATTTTATAGAAGACGGAAAAGACGGACTTCTGGCAAAGACCTCTGATGAATGGGAAACTAAGCTAAGAGCTTTAATTGAGAACACCCAACTTAAGAGACAAATAGCTCTGAATGGAAGAAAAACTGTTGAAGAAAAATACTCCATACACGTTGCCGGAAAAAAGCTCGCAAAAATATTAAAAAACGAATTCTAAAATAAAAATAGCGCGGAGGAATAGTCTATGAGCAGAATACCAATTCTTTTCTATCATAAAATTAATTATCCGAACCCTGAATCTACGGAACAGTGTTTGTATGTAACACCAAAAGATTTTGAAAAGCAGATGAATTTTCTCAAGAAATGGAATTATATGCCCGTTTCTATTGATGATGTTGTTGCAAGCACCAGGAGAGAAAAGAAATTTCCCCAGAGGCCTGTTGTAATAACCTTTGATGACGGCTATCTTGATAATTATACATATGCATTTCCCATTATGAAAAATCTGGGATTTACAGGTACGGTTTTCTTAACGACAGATGCAGTTGGCAAAACTATTGCTTTTGATGAAAGCAAGGAAAAGGTTGCGGAGAAATTTATGTCATGGGAGGATGCAAAGAAGATGCAGGCATTTGGATTTAGTTTTGGGTCTCATTCATGTACTCACAAACGTATGGCTAAGTTAACAGATGAGGAGGCATGGGACGAAATAACAAAATCAAAACAAATTATTGAAGAGAATCTGTCCCAGCCGGTAAAATACTTTTGCTATCCATACGGTGATTACAATGAAAATATAAGGAATTTTACTGCTCAAGCCGGGTACAAAGGAGCATGTACAACAAAAAGAGGCATAAATCATACACCTGAGACCATATTCGAGCTGAGAAGAATACCTGTAAAGAAAAACACAAATATCTTAAAGTTTATTTTTTCTATTACCCTTAAGTATATAAATAAATGAAAATGCCAGACGCTGTCTGGCAAATTACATTAAGATATCAGGAGTATCCCCCCAACAGGTATTAATATTCTAAGTAGGGGCACAATATTTTGTGCCCTTAATGGGTTACGTCACTGCGAAGGATGGAATCTGAAGACAATCCTAAAACTTTAATAATTTTGAGGGCGTTATATTGAATGCTTTGGCGAGTTTTTCTAGTGTATCTAATTTTACATAGGGAGGTTTTTTGCTTTCTAGGAGCTGAATATGTTTATAGTCAATATCTGCCATTTCAGACAGCTTTTGCTGTGTATAATTATATTCCTGTCTTAAATTCCGTATTCTTCCAGCCAGTTTCAAAGCAATACTTTCGGCTTCCATAATTTTTATATTACATACAAATATTCCTTATTGACACCGTATGGGTGCGGTGTGTATAATATGTATAAATGTTAAAATATGTAAATTAAGATGAGAAAAGACAAATTAGAAAAGAAAGAATGAAATCAGCACGAAACAGAAATCTTATAATAATTGTTGGTATAATTTTGCTGATAACTTTGCCTTTCCATTATATCCCAGAACATGGAAAAGTCTTCCCCAAAGATAATTTAACATTTAGCAATACATTTATCTTCCAGAAAGATATAGACGCTATAATTAAAAGATATAACAATGCTAACTTTCTAGATAAATTAATGATAAGAAAAGAAACTCTTGTTAAAAAACTGCTTGAAAAAGGCATTATTTCACAAGAAAGTGAAGCAAAAGATGCGAGTGAAGCAAAAGATAGATATCCTGTTCGCCTTCCTGGTTATATAAATGACTTTGCAAGTGTTATTAGTAGTAGTGAGAGATTAAGAATAACTAATATACTTACTGAACTTGAAAGAAAAACTTCCGCAGAAGTAGTGATTGTTACAGTTCCTAGTATTGAAGGCGTTGAGATCAACATTTATAAGAATGGTCTTTTTAAAAAGTGGAAGATAGGTAAGAAGGAAAAGGATAACGGAGTGTTAATAGTTCTTGCAATAAAGGAGAGAAAGATTGGTATAGAGGTTGGCTATGGGATAGAGGGAGCTCTTTCTGATAAACTCTGTGAAGAGATTATTCGAAAACAGATGGCGCCAAACTTTAAAGCAGGTCAGTTTGGAAAGGGATTCGTAAATGCTGTGTCTGCAATAGCGACGTGTATTGCTAAGGAATACTAGTGAATTGTGAAAAAACTTTTTATAATTCGATTAAAGGATGAGGATGGAAAGAAAGACAATAACTATCAAAATGTCTATACTTATTGAATTGCTTAAATCGGATTTAGGCGACATTGAGGAGGCATTGAAAATTGGTAAGATTGATATAATTGATGATTTTTCTAATGTTAAAATTGGAGAAATATCATTTCATGCAGGGCATAAAGACAACCCCTCATTATAACAATTAATCTACACTGAAAATTAAGAATATGGGGGAAATAGGGATTCATCCTAATGTGCGATTTGGGTTTTATGATATTGCAAGATAATTTCAAAATACAAAGTTACCCTAAAGTAGTTGACCTAAATCCTTCAATATGGATAACATCTTTATAAGATGTTTTTAAAGACCTAGATGTATCTTGTGTTGTATTGCTCTATTGGAGAGTTAATAATAAAAGAGGAGTCAGTAGATGAAATTACACAAATGTTTTATCTCAATTCTGTGTATGACAATATGCATAACTATGTTGCATGGAGATGTTTTTGCTAAACAAAAATATACTAAAGAAATGTATGACAATCAATTGCTACCTGTAAATAGGCATACTAGGAGAATTCTTTTTGTAACGGGTATCAATGAAATATATTGGCGAGGGAGTAATAACGCTGGTGCTGTTTTTATTGCAGGAATAAATACAATGAGATGGGGCAAGTATAAAGCGTATAATACTCATAATGACACGCACGAATATGTTAAAGGATTTAAGAATCTACTCTCCGTGGCTGAGTTATACCCAAGCTTTATGTATTATGACCATAATGATGACATATTGCTATTTGCTTTACTAAGAGAAATAGATGATATTTTCTATGTAGCCATGGGAAATAATGTTACATGGAAGTTTACTGTGATGAATGTTTCCACTGGAAAAATCATAGGTGAAAAATATGTTGATAGAAATAATACATCAGCGAAAGAAGCAGGCAGAGAAATGTCAAAATGGATACTTAAAGATGTTTTACCAATTCTCTATAAATCTCCCAAAACTTCTCTATTGGAAGTAGCAAAATCTTGTAATAAATACGATGAAAAAACGGGGAAAGCAAATAAAAAAGCTGTTGTTATATGTGAGAGAATACTTAACACTCCCTATCATAGCGAGAGAACAGGGGGATCTTATGATAAGGAATATGCTAAATCTGCGCTTGAGAGCATTAAAAATAGATATATAAGCCTTGCAAAAGAATTGGTTAAGTTAAGAAAATACGGAGTGGCAAAAGCAAAATATATAGAGTTGGCGGAAGTGTTTAAAGACTACGATGAAGTTTTATATAAAGAAATACTTGCAAAAGCAGATGAGGTGGATAAGAAAAGAGAAGAAGATGAGAAAATAGAAGATATAGAAGATAAGAGAAGGCAAGAAGCTTACATTGCCAGTGCAGAACCAGGCAAAAGAAAAGTAAAACAAAGACCAATTCAGAATAAAACTAGAAAAAGGGAAGTAAAGAGTTATGTTTTAGATACAAAAAAAGAATTTACACATGACATAAAGGCAATGGTTCAAGAATATTTAGAGATACACAAACAGGATGATTCTTCTGCAGGCTTGCTTGATATTATTTTTGGTGGCATAGCCGGACCAACAAAAAAAGATTCTTTAAAAAATTATCTAAAATATGGAGAAACATCTAATATATTTGTGAATTATGGAAAAGTAGTTATCGGGATACAGCGTACAAGCAGTGATATTCTTGACGATCCTAACATACGTTTAGAGTTCTTTAATTTTGGCAATGCTACAATATTAGGTATTAGAGGATTTATACAGTTTGTAAATATGTTTGAAGAAAAAAGTAGAGTTATCCATTTTGAATGTAGGGAAAAGTTAGAACCAATATTTGTTGAAGTTAAAAAACATTATAATGAAAATACAGGCGAAGAAGAACATGAGATTTTAGAGACAGATTTTCATAATATAACAGATGCTATAAGTTTTCTTACAACATTTAAACTAGGGGATTTTAAGCAAGGTGGGGACAAGCCAACTTTCGAGATTTTGTGGGGAAAAGAATTAAAAATTGTTGAGTTTAAGTGACAGATATGAAAGAAAAATGCTAATTTCAAAATATTATAAGATGACTTCGAAATACGAAATTTGCATATTAGTCATTAGCTGTGCAGAAACGATGAAACATGAATAAAAATCAGAAAGTAGTAGCTTATGCAGACCTTTTAGGGTTTTCCGAGTTTGTAGTTAGTGATTTAAAGCAAGCTAAGCAGTTGCTAGACGATTTTTACAATCTTTCTCAACGTACTAAAATAAGTAAAGGTTATAAAGATCTTGAACTTTTTTTGTTCTCTGATTCTCTGCTCTTACAAGGCAATGATATTTCAAGCGTGGTGAATTATATGTGCTGTTTATACCGAAGCGCATTGAAATATTGCAAAAAAGGATTAATAATGCTTTGCAGAGGTGGCATAGCTAGAGGCTGTGTAATTACGCAGAAACGTCGACAAGCACCAAATGTAATAAAAAACTTTATTATCAGTCCTGCATTAACTCACGCAGCTAAAATGGAAAGTCTAGTTAAGGGTCAAAGGTTGCTACTATCTGCGAATGAGCATGAAGAATTATCTCATTTTTGGAATCATGACATTGAGTCAATTTGTTACGATCAGCCAAGTGTAAAACCAAGTAAGTTATTTTTGAAATATAAATATCGAGATATTCTTTGGGCAAGAGACTTGGCAAAAGAATATCCTGAATCAAAGAAAGAAACTACCAATCTGATCAATATTGCCGCTGAGTTATTCAACAAAAATTATAAAAAACCCAAAAGTGTAAGCTTACACTATGCAGAAACATTACGTATCTGTATGCTCTCATACGCCTCATTACTTGAGCCATGTGCAGATGACCGAAAATTACTACAGTCTTTAGTTCAAGGCACACTAATCAAATATCCCCATGAATCTGTATGGCTCGGCTTTTTAGAAATGATTTTATTATCAAGAGAGGCCTTTGCATTTCAGAAGGAAAAATCAGTTTTAACCTTTCTTCTGGTCGCTCTATTGTCACCAAAGTGGGGTAATATTTGTTCAGTTCTTGAGCGGGCGGAAAACTCACAACTGTCTCATGCCGTTAAGGAACTAATAAATGTTGCTATTCATGAGCCAGTATAAAAAGCAACAATCACATCAAGAATTTACACGCATTCGGCCGATACAATACTTAATTGTTTCACTAATCAATTCTTTTCCATTCTCTCCTGACAATAAAGCAAAAGGAACAGGCATGCCTGTTCCCTACATAGATTCCCAAATTAAATCGGGAAATGACCCCGAAAGCGTTTGGGGTTTCAGGATTTTATCCTTCGCAATGACAGAGGATTTTTAGGGTGAAAATATTTTGCTATTTAATGAATCAATAGTTATAATAACTATACAGAGAAAAAAGGAGAGACGAAAGATGTTAAAAATTCATAAAAATATTGTCCTTGATGAAAGTAAAAAACCGACTGCAATTCAAATACCTATCAAGGAATTTGAGCATATGGAAGAGGTAATAGAAAATTATGGGTTGGCAAAACTAATGAATGAAGCAAATGGTGACAAACGATTTTCGGGAAAAGAAGCAAGGGAATATTATCAATCGTTAAAATAGAATGTGGAAAATCGAATACACAAAACGTTTTCTCAAAGAGCTCTCTAATCTTCCTAATGAAATACGAATTAAAGCTGAAAAGATAAGCTTTGAGGACCTGCCGTCTTCTGACCCGTTTAATCTTGGCTATCTTGAACATATGACAGGCTATCATGATAAATATAAGATACGCATTGGAAAATACAGGATAGGCATTACGATAGATAGATCTCAAAAATTGTTGATTTGTCAACGTATTGCGCATCGTAGAGATATATACAGAATATTCCCATGAAATTCCTATACATCAAGTTAGGAAAAAATTCAAAATGACCAAATTCAAGAAATCTCTTTATATTGTATTTTTTATCTTCATTAGCCTATTTATGTGTTACAGACTGATTGAAGTAATCGGAAGCCTATGCATTAAGAGAGCTGTTAATAAGGTTTCGCAAAATAGAGTTCATGTTGAGAGAGTACAGGTAGGATTTAATCTTCACTCTGCAAATATCAGGTTCAACAATGTCAGCCTGTTAATCCAAAACAGGCTGCATGGGAGCGCAAAAATAAAAACGATTCTCGTTAGAGTAAAACTAAAATCTCTGTTTAATAAAAAACTTGTTTGTGAAGAAATTATTATCACAGGACCAAATGTTAATATAGTCTCAACTATTTCCCGCAGACTGAAGACACAGAAAGTCGTCCCAAAAAAAGTGCCTTCGTCCAAAAAGTGGAACTATGTATTCAAAAGAATAGAACTCCGGCGCGGAACTGCTAATTATCAACGTTGTAATATTCCGTCAAAATTGTCAATAAAAAACATTTATCTGGCATTGAATGATTTTTCGCTGACACGACCTTTCCCCTTTTTTTTAAAGGGGTATGTTCTCTCTGGAGAAAATCGCACAAAATTCTCGGTTTCAGGCAAAGCAATACATATACCTGAATCGCTCAGGATTGCGGATATGGAGATTGAATCCTCTATCAGACTTTCATCGCCTACCACCCCTATTGATTTTACAGGTAAAGTTATCTTGAAGAATAACATTACAAGTCTTGAGATAGAAAAGGGCATATATGATGACATAAAAATCATTGCGCCGCATCTTCCGCTCTATATAAAAGACAGGGCATTATATATCCACGGGGTGGAATTAAAACTAGCAGACGGGAAGACTGAGATTTTTGGAAAAGTTGGGTTTGATTTACAAAGGGGAATAGAATTTGATCTAAATCACAAGACATCGGGTGTTGATATAGAGAAACTGGCTTCGAAGTTTGGCATTGAAAATCTTACATTTAGTGGAGCACTGGACTGTGAAGGCAATATAAGAAGCTCTGGCAACTCAATAAATAAAATAATAAAGAACCTGAACGGGAATTTGGATATAACATTAAATAACGGATCTTTCACTGAACAACATGTATTGGTTAGAATGTTCACTCTTATTAATATGTATGATGTAATAAAATTAAGACTGCCCAAAATGGATAAGGATGGGATAAAATATAATACAGTCGTAGCTAAAACCGTAATAGACTCTGGAATAATTAATGTAGAAAGTCTATGTGTTGACGGCGAAAGAATGAGAATTTCAGGCGAGGGCAATATTAATCTGGTTAAAGAGTCCACGGATATGGTTTTTGGAGTCAAGCTTTTTCAAATTGTTGATGATGTATTGAATAAAATACCGATTGTAGGTTATATTGTAACGGGAGAGAAGGAGAACTTATTTGCCTTTTATGTCAGACTAAAAAGCGGTAAAGGCGGATACTTAAAGGTAACAGCCGTCCCGTACGAATTACTGGAAGATGTGACTGTAAGACTGTTTCAGCGATTGTTAAAATTGCCGTTAAAGATGATGAGGCCTATTGTGAAATCTATAAATAAAAAAAACAATGCTAAAAATAAAAGATAAGATAATATCAACTATTTTTAACATTTTTGCTCAAGCCGGTAAATCCGTATATCTTGTTGGGGGCTCAGTGCGCGATCTATTAATGGAAAAACCTCTCAATGATTACGATTTTGCCACATCTGCAACACCTCCTGAAATTATCAGGATTCTACGAGACAGCAGGATAAGAACATATCCTGTTGGCATAAGTTTCGGAACAGTCGGCGCATTTATAGATCAGGTTGAATTGCATATTACAACATTCAGAAAAAAGGAGAGATACAGAGGATTCAGCAGAAAACCTGATGTTGATTTTGGAACTAACATAATGGAGGACTTAGAACGCAGGGATTTTACAATCAATACGATAGCTATAGGTGCTGACTTAAAAATAATTGACCCCTTTAAAGGAAGAGAAGATTTAGAACAAAAGATAATCAAAACGCCTAAGGATCCGGATGCTGCGTTTGAGGATGATTCTCTAAGGATACTAAGAGCATTAAGGTTCCAGTCTCAATTAGGATTTGAGATTGAAGAGAAGACTCTCGTATCCTTAAAAAAGAACGCTTACAGACTGCTAAACCTTTCAAGTGAGAGAATAAGAGATGAGATAACTAAGCTATTACTTGGCAGTTATGTGGAAGTAGCGTTGGGAAAGCTAATGAAAGAAGAAATAATCAACTATTTTTTACCAGAACTTGTTCCTCTAAAGAACCTGCATGAAGATAGCCGGCTTCATCATAAGGATGTTTGGATGCATACAGTAAAAGTTGTTAATAATTGTCCTTTAGATGAAAAAATCAGATGGGCTGCACTGCTTCACGACATAGCAAAACCATATGTTAGAACAATAGATGAGAAAAATGTGCATTTTTATAGGCATGAAGATTTAGGTGCTAAGATGGCATGGGGAATCCTTTCAAGACTCAGGTTCTCCAATCAGGATCGCAGGCACATATGCTTTTTAATCAGTAAACATATGCGGGCAAATCTTTATACCTCTCTATGGACAGACACTGCAGTGAGACGATTTGCAACTAAGATGGGAGATAAACTTTCAGATGTTCTCAGTATCTCTAAGGCTGACATAACATCATACAGGAAGGAGAAAGTTGCTAAAAAGCAGAAAGAACTATCCGAACTTGAGGGGAGATGTAAGGAGCTGATTTCAGCAAAAAAATCCAAATTCCCAATCACCGGAGACGAGTTAATGGAGAAATTCAATCTTTCTCCATCGCCTCTAATAGGAAAGATGAAGAATAAGATACTGGAAGCCATTACAAACGAGACCCTGCCGGAGAATGGCGAGAATAAAGATATATATTTTGAATACATTAAGAAGGCCTTTAAAAAGGAATTAGGGAGATAAATGCAAACCATATTGCACGTAAACGCAGGTGAGGTCTGGAGCGGGATAGAGCAAAGAATATTAACTATCAGCAAACTTCTCCATAACGAAAGGTTTAATATAATTCTGGCTGTGTCTCAGTCAAGCCCGTTATATAAAAAGGCAGATTCGTGTAATATCCCATTATTATCTCTTAAAATAAGCAAATGGAAATTTAACCCGGTAGCTATATGGAAACTGTCAAGGTTTCTAAAAACTCATAAAGTTGATATCTTACACACACACCGTTCATCAGACCACTGGATTGGTGTCCTGGCTGTTAGATTATTTGGCTTGTCTAGTCAATGCAAAATTATCCGCACGCGCCATAATTTCACAAGAATAAAAAACAACCGGATAAACAATAAACTATATAAGGAATGGACAGGTAGAATAATAGCAGTAGCTGAAGTGATAAGAAAACAGCTAATTGATGAGAACAACATTTCCGGGAATAAAATCATCACTATTCACAGTTCTGTAGACACAGAAAAGTTTAAGGGCGAGTTTGATGGGGGGGAAATACGTAACGAGTTTGGGCTTTTGTCTGATACTGTGGTTTTAGGAATGGTCGGAAGATTGAGAGAGCATAAAGATTATCCAAATATGTTTGTGGCGCTAAAGATTATTATTGCAAAATTCAAGAATGTTAAATTGCTGATTGTTGGGGATGGGATTCTGGAATCGCAGCTTAAAAGCATGGTTCAAAAAATGGAATTAAGTAGTTATGTTATATTTGCAGGCAAAAGAGAGAGTATCCCCCAAATTCTCTCAGGGATTGATATATTTGTGCTATCATCTTCTGTTGAAGGATCGCCTGCTGTAATCAAGGAGGCGCTTATTATGGAAAAGCCTGTTATTTCAACTAATGTAGGCGGAATTCCTGAGATTATTCAAAATGGAATTACTGGCGTATTAGTTCCTCCTCATAATCCTGAGATTTTGGCTGAGGCTGTGCTTGATATGGTAAATAATAGGGATGACGCCTTGACAATGGCTAAGAAAGGCAAGGATGTTATCATCAATCAATTTTCAGAAACCAAACTTGCAGAACAGACAGCAGAGGTGTATCAAGGACATGGTTAAATTTAAAAATGCGGAGAAGGCTCTGCAGGAAAGCGAAAAGAGATATCGGCTCTTATTTGAAACTTCACGTGACGCAATAATGACACTTGAACCACCATCTTGGAATTTTACTTCGGGGAATACTGCCACACTTGAACTGTTCGGCGTAAAAGATGAAGAAACGTTTGTTTCTGTGCCTCCATGGATGCATTCTCCAGAGTCTCAGCCGGACGGACAATCCTCCGTAAATAAAGCAAAAAAAATGATTGACATAGCAATGGAAAAAGGGTCAAACTTTTTTGAGTGGACACACAAAAAGTCGAATGGAGTGGATTTCTTTACCACTGTTTTGCTAACAAGAATGAGCATAGGAAAGGAAACTTTCCTGCAGGCAACAGTCAGGGATATTACTGAGCAAAAGAAGACGGATGAGAAATTAAAAAAGTATCGTGAGCATCTGGAAGCGGAACGCGATACCATACTTAAAAATATCATGGATGGTTTTTATATTGTTGATGAACAAGGACACATTTTGGATGTTAATAATTCCTATTGCTCCATGATAGGTTACAATCGCGAAGAATTGCTTAAGATGAGCTTAAAAGATATCGAGGCGGCAGAAACAGAAGAAATAATAGCTCAGCACATGCAGCGAGTAATAAATGCCGGCTTTGATCTCTTTGAAACTAAGCATAAATGCAAAGATGGCAGGATTATTGAAGTTGAATCTAGTGTCAAATATGTGAAAGATAAAATTGGTAAATTCTTTGTCTTTATGCGCGACATTACTGAGCGCAAGAGGACAGAGAATATGTTGAAAGAGACGGCGGCAAAATTACAGGAACAAAAATCGGCTTTGGAGCAAAAAAACATTGCCCTCAGCGAAATCATAGCGCAGATTGAAGTGGAAAAGAAAAAGATAAAAGATGATATAGCGGTTAATGTAAGTGAATTATTGTTTCCGATTTTAGAAAAAATCAAATTAGAGAATGCTGTCGGTAAATATGTTGATTTATTAAAAACCCATTTAGAGGAATTGGTATCTTCGTTTGGCCGTAAAATAAGAGGGAAAAGACTTAATCTAACTCCCAGGGAAATTGAAATCTGCGATATGATAAAAGGCAAGCTCGCGAGCAAAGAGATTTCTGAGCTTTTAAATATTTCCCTACAAACAGTTGAAAAACACCGCAAAAATATCAGGCATAAAATGGGAATATCTAAAAAAAACATTAACTTAACTTCTTTTCTCCAGGCCATTTAATGGGTATTTTGTGTACCCATTATCTACCCGCATAATTCCTATTGCTAATACTTTCTTGGATGATTAAAATATATTCAGTATGAAAAAATTTGGAGAGTAAATGGGTCTTTCTGATTTCATGCAGAAGGAATTAGTTCTTTTAGATCTTTCATCTGAAAAAAAAGAAGACGCAATCAAAGAGTTAATATCTCCAATCATAGAAAAAGAATTTGCTAGTTCAGAGAAGACGCTGAATAAAGCTATTCTAGATAGGGAAGTGCGCGGCAGTACTGCAATCGGAAATGGGGTTGCTATCCCCCATGCGGAAACGTCCTCCATTAAAGAAAAAATTATTATTTTTGGGAGATCAAAAGAAGGAGTAAGCTTTGATGCAGTTGATAAGAAGCCTGTAAATCTTTTTTTTATGGTCATTTCCCCCAAAAGAGAAGTATGCCCACATCTAAAAACCTTAGCCACGATATCCCGCCTTCTCAGAAATAAAGCCTTCAGAAAAAATTTGATGAATGCTGAATCTGCGGAAGATATAATAAAACTAATTGCTATAGAGGAAAACCCTTCTGCGGAAAGGAGGGGATATCCGCGATATGCTGTTGATGAAGCTGTTGAGTTAAGATTTCAAAAAGATTTAGAAAAACATCTGGTTGGATATTATGGTTATACAAAGGATATAAGTCTTGGTGGAATCTGTATAAAGTTACCAAGACATAAAGACATAAAAGACTCTGGAAGAATAAAAGAAGATATAAAACTTCAAGTGAGAATCCCTGTGTTGGATGTCAAAAAATATTTAGAAATAAAGGGACAGATAGTCTGGCGCTTACAGAAAAAAGAAGATTACAATATTGGGATACAATTTATCTTAAACGATAAGGAAACAGAAACTGCTCTTTCTCGATTTATTGATGGAATAAAAATCTCTTCTTAAATTTCACTTCAATTTATCACTTGGCTTGACCAAACCAGTACTTGCCTATACAATAATGCAGCTATGAAAAAACCGGTTAAAATTCTTCGCGTAATCCCCTCTCTTGAAATGGGCGGCGTTGAAAGAACTCTGACATCCATACTCCCAAGATTAGATAAGCGTCAATACGAGGTTTATCTGTGCTGCCTCTTTAAACGAGATAAACTGGCAGATACTATGGAATCTTTAGGTATTCCTATTATCAAGTTTAGAATGAGAGCACGACTGGACTTTGATGGGAAATACATAGCAGGCATACTGAGACTAGCACGCCTTATGAAAAAGATGCAGATAGACATTGTTCACACCCATCTATATAGGGCAAATCTTGCAGGCAGAATAGCTGCTAAACTGGCAGGTGTACCAGTAATAATAGCTAATGAGCACAATATAGACTCATGGAAGAAGTTTCCTCAAAGACTGAATGACAGGGTGTTAGCAGGAATTACAAATAAAATTATTGCTGTGTCTGATGCAGTCAAAGATTTTTATGTTAATAAAATAGGAATATCTGAAGATAAAATTATTACAATTTATAATGGAGTTGATATTTCAAAATTCCAAACTTATGTGAATACAAACAAACAAAAAGAAGAATTTGGGATAAAACCGGATGAAAAAGTTATAACAACAATAGGACGCTTGCATCAGCAGAAAGGGCATCTTTACTTTCTAAAGGCTGCTCAAATAATAAGAGAGAAAAACCCAAAGGTAAAATTTTTAATTGTAGGTGACGGTCCACTTGAGAAGCAGTTAAGAAGTATGTCAAAGGATTTAGAGATTAGCAAAAATGTAATATTTGCAGGTTTGAGAGACGATATCCCGCAAATTTTGGCAATGTCCGATATATCTGTTCTGGCTTCTTTGCGAGAGGGATTCTCCATAACGCTCCTAGAGTCAATGGCTGCTGGGAAACCTACTGTTGTGACTGATGTTGGAGGAAACAGCGAGGTTGTTGAACATGGGAAAACTGGTTTCATCATTCAACCTAAATCTCCTGAAGATATGGCGTTATATAGTCTCAATCTAATTAACAATCAAGAACTGGCGAAAAGGATGGGACAAGAAGCAGAGAAAAGAGTGCTAAACTTTAGTATTGACAGAATGGTTAGGAAAACAGAGAATTTATACAAGAGGTTACTTTAAACTATGTTCTTCTACTTGCTTCTGCTATTTACGCTTCTTCCAATGACAGAGCTGGTTCTACTGATAAAGATTGGTCATCACATTGGGCTCTTAAATGCGATTTTAATTATTATTGCAACGGGTATTTCTGGCGCTTCGCTTGCAAGATGGCAGGGATTAACAGTAATTAAAGAGGTTCAAAACCAGCTTTCTGTTGGTATTATGCCGAAGGAAGAGATACTGGACGGAACAATTATACTGGCAGGAGGACTTCTGCTGCTTACCCCTGGATTAATCACAGACTTTATTGGATTAGTAGCTATAATTCCTATTACAAGAAAATGGATGAAGTATTTAATGAAGAAAAAACTTGCTCGAATGATAGATGAAGGAAGGTTTTAAATAAATAGGTTCTGATTATATGAAAATAGCATACCTCTGTGAGGACAGCCAAATCCCAATAACTGGAATAAAGGGCGCTTCTATTCATATACGCGAAGTTATTAATGCTTTAATTAAATTGAATCACGAAGTATTTGTAATTACAACAAATAAGGGCGCAGAAAACCATGAGAATGGGCAATATACGATCCACGAAGTATTGCCATTTACATCAAAGAAATTGGGCGCTGATCTAAGAATGACCTTTACAAGCAGCAAGCTCTACAAAAAAGCCAAGAGCCTATTTAACAATGCAAAGCCGGATCTAATCTATGAAAGGTATGAGCTTTATGGAAGCGCAGGGATGAAGTTAGCTAGAAAATTCAACATACCATTTATGTTAGAGGTTAATGCAGCGCTTTTGTGGGGGCCTAAGCGGAGATTAAATTTCAGATCCTTAGCCAGACATGTAGAAAATAATATATTCAAAAGTACTGAAGCAATAATTATAACTACAGATAATCTTAGAGATTATGTTATCAGGAAAGGGGTAGATAGAAACAAGATTTTTGAGGTTCCTGATGGTGTAGATTCCGAAAAATTCAATCCAGAGATATCTGGAATTTCCATTAGAAAAAAATATAAACTTGAGGGGAAACAAATTGTTGGATTTGTTGGAAGTCTCAGTAAAAGACAGGGGCTTCCTATACTCCTTGACGCAGCAGAAAAATGCAAACAGCAAATACCTGATATCCACTTCCTTATAGTCGGAGAAGGATTTGAAGAACATAAATTAAAAAAACTTGTTAAGGATAACAAGTTAAAGAATATTGTTACTTTTGCTGGCGCTGTTTCACATAATGATGTACCCGCATATATTGCAGCAATGGATATAACAGTTCTTCCCAATATGAGCATTTATAGCTCTCCTGTTAAAATTTTTGAATATATGGCAATGGCTAAACCTATTATTGCTCCGGCGGAAGGCCAGATGAATAGATTCTTTGAAAATGAAAAAGAAATATTATTAATAAAACCAGGGGATCAAGAACAGCTTGCAAACAACATTATAAAACTCTTTAGCGACCCTGCGCTCAGGCAGAGATTAGGCTTCAATGCAAGGCATAAGGTATCAAATTCTTATACATGGAATCACAATGCAAAACGCATTTTGGAGATTTACAGAACTATGCATTTCTCAAATTCGCATACTTAACCAATAAAGTTTTTCTAATATTTTCCTTCCAGAAATGAACTGTAATCTTTGTCTTATCTCCACGTCCGGTTTTACTGACAACTGTTCCTCGTCCCCATTTTGAGTGTATAATTCTCTGCCCCACCTTATATGAACACTCGTCATCTTCTAAACTTTCATATCTTAGACTATTGTCTTTAGACTTGTTCTGAGAGAAGAAAACAGATTTATTTAAACCAGTTCTTTTATATGTTTTAACTAATAAATTATCAGGAATTTCGTCTATAAATCTTGATGTTACGGTATTTCTCCATGTGCCGTGAATTCTTCTTCTTAGAGCTGATGAAAGGAACAGCTTTTCTTTTGTCCTTGTCATACCCACATAGCAAAGACGTCTTTCTTCTTCAAGGTCACTTGTCTCAAGCGAGGAATTTATATGCGGGAAAATATCTTCTTCCATTCCTGCCATAAAACAGATTGGGAATTCTAATCCTTTGGCGCCATGAACGGTCATTAGTGTGATTGCATTACTTTCTGAATCCCAGTTATCAACATTAGAGAAAAGCGCAACCTGATCTAAAAAATCTCTAAGCGTAGGATTCTGTGTGTTTTCCTCATATTCTGCAATTGCAGAAACAACTCCAAAGACATTTTCCTCTCTTTCATGTGCAGTACCCGGGTCCGTACTATGGAGATAATCTGTATAATTTATCTCTGCTATTAGATCTTTCGCCATTTTAGTGATGCTTCCCTTAAAAGCCCGATATTTTTTGATAATATTCACAAATTCTTTTATCTTCTTTTTTGTTCCCAAGCTTATATCAGAAACTTTATCAAGCTCACCTAAGAGACCGAATAGAGACAGTTTCCCCATGCTTGCATGTTTCGTCAACTTTTTTAACGTTGTGTCTCCAATGCCTCTTGGAGGCAGGTTTATAATTCTTCTGATATTAACCAAATCGTCCGGGTTGGATATTACTCTTAAATATCCAAGTATGTCCTTAACTTCTTTTCTATCATAAAATCTCACTCCGCCAATTATTTTATATGGTATGCCTTCACGTCTGAAACTATCTTCAAGCAGTCTTGATAATGCGTGCACACGATAGAATATTGCAATATCCTTATAGCTTTTATTGTTTATAAGTAAATTTTTTATCTGCTCTGAGATAAACTTTGCTTCTTCGATTTCGTCATACGCCTGGTAATATATTGGATTAGCTCCTTTAAGATTACGAGTCCACAAACTTTTTTCTTTTCTATTTGTGTTATTTTTAATCACACTATTCGCTGCAGATAAAATTGCCTGTGTTGAACGATAATTCTCCTCAAGCTTTATTATCTTAGCTCCTGCAAAATCCCTTTCAAAATTCATGATATTAGAAATATCTGCTCCGCGCCATTTATATATTGATTGATCAGGATCTCCTACAACGGATATGCTTTCACAATTGGAAGAAAAAAGACGAATAAGTTCGTATTGAGCATGGTTTGTATCCTGATATTCATCAACAAAAATATGTCTGAATTTATCATGATATTTATCCAAAATATCAGGGAAGTCATTAAATACTCTAACTGTATTCATTATAAGATCCCCGAAATCAAGAGCTTTTATTTCTCTAAGATTAGTTTGGTATTCCTTATAAATATCAGCAACTTTTTTCTCGTAAAAATTTCCGCAAAATTCTCTATATTCATCAACATCAAGGAGATTATCTTTTGCTCTGCTTATCTTTTCCAGAACGGCTTTGGCCCGAAATTGCTTGTCGCTTAAATTTAACTTCTTAATGCATTCCTTTATGAGCTTAGTCTGATCAGCATCATCATATATTGCGAAATCCGGCACTGCTTTTTCACTCTTCAGAATTCTAAGACAGACAGAGTGGAATGTGCCTATCCACAGTTCCCTTTCAAATGATTCGGAGACAAGGGAGCTGATGCGTTTTCGCATTTCTTCTGCAGCCTTGTTTGTGAATGTTACCGCTATCATGCTGCGGGGACTTACCCCTTCATTAATAAAGTATGCGATCCTATGAGTCAACACACGTGTCTTGCCGCTGCCGGCACCAGCCAGTATAAGAAGTGGAGCCTTATGATATATAACGGCTTCTTTTTGAGCAGGATTTAAGGATCCTAAAATTGTATCCACGTTCTTGATTCTATCAACGCTACAAAGAATTTGCAAAGACAATTACAAATAAAATCTTTCTAATTTTCCTAAAATGTGGTAATAAAAATAGAATAAAATACTAATTTAAAGGAGAGAATAATTATGGCTGATAAAAAAGCAGAAAAGGACAGTGCTCTTGAAATTGCAATGTCCCAGATAGAAAAGTCATATGGGAAAGGATCTATTATGAGATTAGGAGAAGAATCTGCAGCCATTGATATTGATGTAATATCAACAGGATCAATAGCTTTGGACACAGCGCTTGGTGTGGGAGGCATACCGCGTGGAAGAATAACAGAGATATATGGACCTGAGTCATCAGGAAAAACAACACTGGCTCTGCATATTGTTGCCAATGCGCAAAAGGCTGGCGGTCTGGCAGCGTTCATAGATGTAGAACACGCTCTGGATCCAAAGTATTCCAAGATTCTGGGAGTTGATTTAGATAGTCTCTTAATCTCACAGCCTGATAGCGGTGAACAGGCATTGGACATTACAGAAACGCTTGTCAGGAGCAATGCTGTAGATGTAATAATAATAGACTCAGTAGCTGCTATGGTTCCACGCGCGGAGATTGAAGGAGATATGGGAGATTCGCATATGGGACTTCAGGCGCGGCTCATGTCACAAGCTTTGAGAAAACTGACTGCTGTTATAAGCAAATCAAAAACATCTGTTATATTCATTAACCAAATACGACACAAAATAGGAGTTTTTTTCGGCAGTCCTGAGACTACTACAGGTGGAAATGCTCTTAAATTCTATGCATCTGTAAGGCTGGATATCCGCAGAATAGCAACAATTAAGAAAGGCGAGACAGCAGTAGGAAGCAGGGTCAGGGTAAAAGTTGTCAAAAATAAGGTTGCTTCTCCATTCAGGCAGGCAGAATTCGATGTTATGTATAATCAGGGTATTTCAAAAGAAGCGGGAATTCTCGATATGGCAGTTGAACAGAAATTGATTGAAAAAGCCGGAGCATGGTTCTCTTATAACGAGGAGAAGATATCTCAAGGTCGTGAAGGCGCAATCAGATATCTAGCAGAAAAGACTGATGTTAGAGATAAACTTGAGAAGCAGATAAGAGAAAATACCGGATTAAAGCCTGTCTGAAGATGCATGCAAAATTAACTAACGCAGAAAAGATTCGCCGCTTGCCGTGGAATATTGCGCACAATGCGGCAAATAATGTCTTTTGTTACTTTACTGTGTTTGGCTCTGTGTTTATTCTGTTTTTAAATGAACTCGGCTTGCCCAAGACCCAGATAGGATTTCTTCTTTCTCTGTTTCCTTTTTGCGGTGTTTTAGCTTTATTTGTTGCTCCGGCAATTGCGCGCGCAGGTTTTAAACGCACGTATATTATTTTTTTTGGATTAAGAAAATTTGTTATAGCTTTTTTGCTTTTAACACCCTGGATCTTATCACGATTTGGCTCTCAGGCAACCTTCATTTATGTGGCTGGAATTCTATTGGTCTTTGCCATTTGCCGGGCAGTCGCTGAGACAGCGCTGTATCCCTGGTTACAGGAAGTGGTACCAGATTCAATCCGCGGTAAATATGCTGCTATAAGCAGTATATTTACTACTTTGGTCGGCTCTCTGGCTATTGCAGTTGCCGGTTATGTGGTAGGGTGCTCTTTGGGTTTGAGCAGATTCATGGTCCTGATTGGTGCAGGTGTAATCTTTGGTCTAATTTCGGTATGGTGCGCATTCTTTATTCCTGGTGGGGCATCAGTTCCTAATACTGCTGCCAAAACAGCACATTTCAAGAAAATGATGAGTGTACTGCAAGACAGGAACTTTCTTTTTTATATTGGCGGGATAGGTGTAGTAACCATGGTTACTGTGGGTCTGTTATCATTTGTTCCTTTGTTCATGAAAGAACAGGTTGGACTTAGTTCGGGTAATGTGGTGTTGTTGCAGATTGGAACTATTGTTGGAGGACTGTTATTGGGTTATTTATGGGGCTGGTCTGCTGATCGCTATGGAAGTAAACCCGTGATGCTTTCCGGTCTGCACTTGATGGTTCTACTTCCCATATGCTGGTTGTTGATCCCAAGACATAGTGCATGGAGTAGTTCGCTGGCTATGAGCATAGCGATTCTCTCTGGATTGGCTAGTGGTGGATGGATGATGGGTAGCGGTCGGCTTCTGTATGTCAGTCTTGTTCCATCCCAGAAAAAGACGGAGTACATGGCGATATACTATGCATGGATAGGGTTGGTAGGCGGCTGTAGTCAACTGATTGCCGGACGATCTTTGGATTATTGCAAAGGAATAACAGGTGAGTTCTTCAGTCTAACACTTGATCCTTATACACCCCTTTTTGTTGTGAGTTTTATATTGCTTATCGTAGGAGTAATCTTAATCAGACAGATACGAGTTGATAGTGATATGCCAACAGGAAAATTTGCAGGTATGTTCATTCATGGAAATCCATTTGTAGCGATCGGGTCTGTGGTAAGATTCCATATGGCTAAAGAGGAAGGCAGTAGAATATCAACGACCGAACATCTCGGCGAAGCAAAGAGCCCGTTAAACGTTGATGAACTTCTTCAGGCACTCTCTGATCCCAGCTTCAATGTCCGCTATGAAGCTATTATTTCAATTGCTCGAACGCGTCCGGATGATAGATTGATTAATGCATTGATTTCTGTGCTTAATGACGTTGGTGCTAATTCTGATCTCAGCATTGCTGCTGCCTGGGCGCTTGGCAGAATTGGGGACAAGAGGGCAACTAAGCCGCTTCGTAAGGCTTTACTATCGAAATATCCATTGCTTCAAGCCCGCAGCGCCAGAGCACTAGCAGCTTTGGGCGATGTTCAGGCTATCCCTTTGCTGATTGATCGCTTCAGAAATGACCCCAGTAGTATAGCTTATGCTTCGGCTTTGGGAAAATTAAGAGCAGCCGAAGCAACAGATGGCCTATTAAATCTCCTGCGAACATTACATGATGAGTGTAATAGAATGGAGCTGTCTCTTGCATTGGCGCGTATTGTTGGAAATGAGCATTACTTTGTTCGGCTTTGGCGTCGACCACGTTCGGAAATAGGGACTGCTTCCTCGCAAGCCATGCTTTCCTTAAAGAAGAGGATAAAGAAGCTTCATATGGATGGCGGTAACTCCTTGACGGTGTTTGATGACTGCGCAGAAGCTTTTGCGGAAAATGACTTACAGCGTGCAGTGGCATTGTTAAAAAGTGTGATTAACAATTTACCTGTGGAAGATTTTGGAAAGACTTTTGCGGTTATTCTCAAGGATTGCGCAGAGCGTCTGGATGAATTCGGTGCTTCACGTATTGAGTATTTAATTCTTTCCCTGCACACGATAGATGCAGCATTGAACTCTGTCCGAAATAGAGATTAATCTCATTTTTCCCCTTGACATATATAAGACAAAACATATATAACTGATATAGTTAATACAATTATACTACCAGAAAGGGGAAAGAATGGAAAAAACAATAAATGCCTTAAAAGTAAGGGTAAATCTGGGCGCGTGTTTGGACAGCTCTTTTTATCGTGGAGATGAGTTCATAATTGAGAGAGCTGGCAAACCAATAGCAGCACTTATTCCCTTAAGTGAGTTCAAAGCGCTGAAACAAATAAAGCAAGGAAGTTTTAAAGTGCTGGATCGTATATGGGGGAAAACGAAAGGCATAAAACTACCGAAAAAAGATATAGAAAATGCCATTAAAGCCGTAAGAGCAGAGTAATGCTTAAGGTTGTAATTGACACCAATGTATTTGTAAGTGGTTTAGCTAATAAAAACAGTTCCTGTGGCAGGATATTGCAAGCTTGGAAATCCGGCGAAATTACTTTGGTAATATCATTCGCTATCTTAGACGAATTAAAACGCGTATTGGATTATCCAAATATCAAAGGATTTTTCCGAAAGGCGCATATTTCAGACAAGGATATCAAGGATTTATTTATTGCTATATCCATAAATGCTGTTCTGGAACAGGATGTAGATGGCCCTCTCATTATAAAAGAAGACCCTTCTGACGATAGCTTTATTCATTGTGCTGTTCAGGGAAATGCAGAATATATTATCTCAGGGGATAAACATCTTCTCAAATTTGAAGAATACCAAGGCATAAAGATAATAAAACCTACCGATTTCATCAGGATATTAAAACAACAGAAATAATTTTGCGTAATTTTTGACAATTTCTTGACATCTCCTTGACAACTCGTGTTTTTGAACATGCTAATATGAGTACAAAAAAGGAGGAGGAATCATGGGAAAAAGAGTAGGAAGCTGGATAGTGGCAATCATATTGGTTGCGGGATTGGGAACTGGTTTTGCAGCAGAACCTGAAAAATCACCAGAAGTGCTTTATCAGAACGGATTGTATTTAGAGACAGCAAAGGGAGATTATGAGGGAGCGATAGGGGTTTATGAGAAGATAGTTGATAAAGCAGTGAAAGACAGAAAAATTACAGCTAAGGCTCTTTATAGAATGGGATTATGTTACGAAAAGATTGGAAACCATGATAAAGCAAAAGAAATTGCTAGTAAATTAAAGAAGACATTCGATAAAGAAATAAGTAAGATTCAAAGTATTGGTGACTTCGTTAAAGCGATCAATGAACCTAAGTATGTAATTGCTGATGGGTATTCCTTTAAAATAGATGATGATATGGAGCTAAAATTAGTTGCTATTTCAAAACAGAGAGGAACTTTACGAATGTCTTCTTATGAAAAGCCCAAAAAAGAGATAAAGAGAGTGCTTTTTTTACCATCAGGTGAAAAATTAGAAAACCAAAAAGACATTTTAAACCAGTTCAGCTTAGTACTAACTGAAGGCATAGGGAGTTATCCAGGCCTTTTCTATGAATTATTTTTTAAGCCAGAAGGGTACCCAAAAAACATACGAAATTTTGGGCTCTGCGGGATTCGTGCTTTAGATAAAAACAAAAAAGTAATAGCTTATGGAGGTCTTTATAAAAGAACTTTTTCTATAACAGTTGGGGCATACTATAAAGAAAAGTCTGCAATAAAAGGGTGTATTGATATAAAAAATATTCCTGATTCAGGGAAAATTGATTTATTAGTTTTTTATACATACGGAACTTATAACCACATAATTACTTTTAATGAGTCTGGCATAAAAGGAGATTACGTTATTTCATCATGCAGAAGAAAGTTTTTTAGAAAGACAGAAGTTATTCTCTCTTTCCCAAAAGCCAAGAATAAAGAATATGAGTTATTTGCTTACGATAAAAAAGGAAACGAATACACAGCGAACTATTATACCACCAAAACATCCCCAGGAGAGACAAATAATACAATAATTGAAAAATATGTTATCCCATTATCAAAAAGAAAGATATCTAAACTAGTTCTTAAAGAAAGGGAACTTAAAGGCATACTTTTTAAAGATGTAGTTTTGCCCGAGTAAATGTGAAAATAAGTGCCTGTTTTTTTGGTAGGAGGTACTTATTCAAATATCTACAAACCATAGACTAATTTCTGATATAATAACTTTCATGCAAAAATTCTCTAGTATTGTTAAAGGTCGTTACTTCTGGCTAATCAGCATAATTCTTATCTCTTCCTTTATCCTTACATACTTTTCAATTAAAGCAGGTCTGTTTTCAGAGGATTATCTTGAGAGGGAGATTGTAAAGCAGTGTATGAGTGTGTCGGAATCTATTAAAAAAGAAATTAACAATAAGTTTATTTCTTTTGAAAATCAGCTTAAATCTTTTGAGCTGTATAAGAAAGAACTTGCGCCTATTTCTGAGATTGAATCGCCTCTTATGGAATTGAAAAGAGATCTAAATAAGACACTTCCAGGAAGACGGATTTTTGTTTTTGATAAGGATATTAATCCTATATACCCGAAGCATTTAGTGCATGAGAAAAAATCAAGACAAAAGACTTTTGATATAGAACTGGTGAGAGAGATTGATAGAATTGAGAAGATTGAAATCAATGGAAAATACAAACATGCCTCTCAGGAATATGAAAAGTTATCTAAGAGATATAAGAATGAACCTGAAGAGAGCATATTAGATATCAGAATCGCAAGATGTAAGATTAAGCAGGAAGATTTTAATAGTGCTGTTGTTTATCTTGATAAAATTATAAACAGTAATAAGAGTCCAAGAGATATTAACAATTCACCTATACAATTAATAGCAAGCATACAAAAAGCAGAAGCTCTAGGGAAGACTAATAATCGTTCTAAAGCACAGGAGACATATCACGGTATACTGTCTAATATCGTCAATAGGAAGTTTAGTCTCTCGCCAAACGAGTTAAGTTTCTACTCTTCATTGATAATTGGGAAAATTAAAAAAACTGCAAAATAGAAAATCTTTTAGTGCAGAGAATAATAAGACATTTTCCGTGCTGAAAAGTAAGGTTACAGAAAGAAAAGATATTTTAAAAGATTATGCGATAACTATTGATGCTTTGAAACAATATAAAACTAGGCCTTCTAAAAAAGCTGAATATTTATTGTCAAAAGATGGAAGCTCTCTTATGTATTTCCTTAAGAAGCAAGGATATGACCTGGCAGTAGTGGCAAATATGAATAAATTAGTTTCTGAGATAGCTGACTTTGCTTCAAACCTATCATCCCTTTCCAGAGTTATGATAAGGATTTCCGATAAGAATAATGCCGAAATGTTTTCAAATTATAAAGAGAAAACCAGAACTCCAGACTATGTAGAAGCCATTTTGCCGGGTGTTCTTAATTGGAAGCTGTATACGTATAAAGAAGGAACTGAAGAACTGAGAAAAGCTATTCGTATGCGGGCAACTATGACAATATCTATGATTGCAATTCTCTTTATATGCATTATTGGCGGGGTGGCTTTTCTCATCTATTCTATCCGCAAAGAAACTCAGCTGTCTAATATGAAATCGGATTTTGTATCAACGGTTTCCCATGAGATGAGAACCCCTCTTACTACTATCAGGATGATTGGTGAAATGCTTCAGATGGGAGAGGTTAAGGGTAAGGAAATGCATGATGAGTATTATGATACTATTACAAGTGAGACAGAAAGATTAACCAGGTTAATTAATAATGTCCTGGACTTTTCAAGAATTGACAGGGGAACAAAAAAATACAATATAAAGCAGGATGATATAGCGAGTGTTATCCAATCAACAGTAAAAGCTTTTGCAACATATGTTGAACCAAGGGGATATAGAATTATTCTCAATGCAGAAGATAATATTCCAAAGGTTAATATTGACTCTGATGCCTTGGCTCAGGCAGTCCTAAACCTTCTTGATAATGCGGTAAAGTATTCACCTGTAAACAAGGAAATAAAGGTAAATCTTTATAAAAGAGAAGATTTTGTTATTATAGATGTTATTGATAAAGGAGAGGGCATTAAAAAGGATAATCTCAAAAAAATATTTAAGAGATTTTATCGCGGAGAAGATGAGCTTACAAGAGAAACAAAGGGTGTGGGAATTGGGCTTTCAATAGTTAAACATATCATGGAAGCGCATAATGGAAGCGTAACCGTAGAAAGCAATAAAGGGGAAGGAAGTGCTTTTAAACTGTGGTTTCCCTTTGAGAAGGGAATAAAATGCAGAGAATCCTGATAGTAGAAGATGAAGAAAAAATAATGAAGGTTCTCTCCGATTTTCTTCACAGTCAGGGATATAAACTTATACAGGCAACTGATGGAGAAGATGCCCTTAAACAAGCAACTACTAAGAATCCTGATTTGATAATTCTTGATATTATGCTTCCTAAAAAGAGTGGGTTTGATGTTTGTAAAGAGCTCAGACAGAGTAAAGTCAATATCCCTATAATCATGTTAACTGCAAAAGGAGAGGAGATAGATAAAATTATGGGATTAGAACTGGGAGACGACGATTATATTACAAAGCCGTTCAGTCTCAGGGAGCTTCATGCAAGAATGAGAGCATTACTCAGGCGTGCAAACGGAATCGAAAAGGACATTGATTATTATGAATTGCCCAACGTAAAAATAGACTTAAAATCTAACTTAATTATGAAAAAAGGAATAAAATTCCAAGGAACGAAGTTCCCTCTTTCAGTAATGGAAGCTAAACTTCTAAAATACCTCATCCTTCACAGAGGAGAGGTATTATCAAGAGCTAAAATTCTTGATGATGTTTGGGGATATGACATCTATCCCACAACAAGGACAATCGATACCCATATATTAAACCTCCGGAAGAAAATAGAAGACGATCCAAACCAGCCTAAGGCCATTCTTACAATTCACGGTGGTGGATATAAGTTTGTTGGATAATCCTTCACAGATTTTCAGAAATATGTTATTTTAACAGACATGCAAAGTAAACAGATTAGAAAATCTTTTTTAGAGTTTTTTAAGAATAAAGGACATGCAGTTCTTCATAGCGCATCTCTGATTCCTCATGAAGACCCAACACTTCTCTTTACAAATGCAGGTATGAACCAGTTTAAAGATGTATTTCTAGGTCGTGGTTCACGTAATTACAAACGCGCAGCAGATTCTCAGAAATGTATAAGGGTCAGTGGAAAACATAATGATCTGGAAGATGTTGGTCATGACAGCCATCATCACACCTTTTTTGAAATGCTTGGTAACTGGTCATTTGGCGATTATTTCAAGAGAGAAGCAATTAGTTTGGCATGGGAGCTGCTTACTGAAGTGTGGGAACTTCCAAAAGAAAGACTCTGGGTAACTGTATATAAGACGGATGAAGAATCCTTTAATTATTGGAAGACTGAAACAGATATTGATACCAACCATATTCTCCGCTTTGGTAAAAAAGAAAACTTCTGGGATATGGGAGAGACCGGCCCGTGCGGCCCGTGTTCAGAGATACACATTGATCTAACAAAAAACGGCTGTGATAAATCCCTAATCAATGCTAATAATCCCGATGTTTTAGAGCTGTGGAATCTGGTGTTTATGCAGTATAACCGCAAAGAAGATGGATCTTTGGAAGATCTACCTTCCAGACATGTGGATACTGGCATGGGCCTTGAGCGCATATCAAGAGTATTACAAAACGTGAACTCAAACTATGACACAGACCTGTTTAAGCCTATTATTGAGGCTGTATGCGAAATCTCAAAAAAGCCATATAAAGATGAATATGTTACGGCAATACAGGTAATTGTTGATCACATACGCGCTCTGGTGTTTGCAATAGCAGATGGAGTAATGCCTTCAAACGAGGGAAGAGGATATGTGCTTAGACGGCTTATAAGAAGAGCGTCAAGAAGGGGGAATATACTTGGGCTTAATCAGCCATTTTTATACAGGCTGACTGGGTCTGTTGTAAATATTATGAAGAATGCATATCCTGAGCTGGAGACGCAAAGAGAGCATATAAGCCTTATACTTAAGAGCGAGGAAGAGCGCTTCCAGAAAACACTTCTGCAGGGAATAACCCTGTTTCAAGAGCTTGTTAAACATGTTAAAGGAGGTAAGAAAAAACTCATCAGCGGAGAGGCTGCATTCAGGTTATACGATACATTTGGTTTTCCTATTGATCTTACCTGCGAAATGGCAAGAGAGCAAGAACTTGAAGTGGATACAGAGACATTTAATAAAGAAATGGACAAACAAAGACAGCGAGGCGCTGATTCAAGACATGTTAAAATCTCAGACAAAAAAAAGCTCTCTTTCAAAGAAGCCACTATATTTACCGGATATGATAAGAATTCCGATAAAGCTCAGGTATTATGTATTCTGAAACATGGCAAAAAAACCGATAAAGCAAAACAGCAGGACGACATTGAGCTAATACTTAATAAAACATGTTTTTACGCTGAATCCGGAGGCCAGATTGGAGACACAGGCTCCATTTCCAAAGAAGATTGCGAAATACAGGTAAAAGATACTTATAAAATATCTGATGCATTTATTCACAAAGCTAAAGTTTCTAAAGGCGTAATCAAAGTTGGTGATAATGTGACCGCATCTGTTGATATAGCCAGACGCAAAAGAATTGCAAGGCATCACAGTTCCGTGCATCTTATTCAATATGCGCTTCGACAGGTTCTTGGCAAACACATCCAGCAGGCCGGCTCATGGGTTGGAGAAGACAGAATGCGATTTGATTTTAACCATTTTAAGACTATTAGTAATGATCAGCTTAATCGCATTGAAGAAATTGTAAACCAGAAGATTATAGAGCTTGTTGAGGTAAAGACCTTTAATACTTCTATAGAAAAAGCTAAAGAGCTTGGAGCCATTGCCTTATTTAATGAGAAATACGGGGAGATTGTGAGGGTTGTCCAAATGGGGGATTTTAGCATAGAGCTATGTGGAGGCACGCATGTAAAAAATACAGGAGAAATAGGATTGTTTAGAATAATTTCTGAGAGTTCAATTGCTTCTGGTGTAAGAAGAATTGAGGCTGTATGCGGCGAGGCTGCACATAATATTATGAAAAAAGAACAGGCAATACTCACAGAAATTTCTCACCTTCTGTATGTGCCCGTAGCTGAAATACCGGGGAAAATAGAAGCGCTTATTAAGAATAATAAAGAGCTTGAAAAAGAAATCAAAAAAACTAAAAGCAAACAGATAATGACAAATATAGATGATTTCATTAAGAAAGCTATTACAGTGGATAATGTAAAACTAGTTTCTGCGTCTCTGAAGAATATGGGACACGAGGTATTGAGGGACCTTGCAGATGCATTAAAAACAAAGATGGGCTCAGCCGTAATAGTGCTTGGGTCTGTAAAGGAAGGTAAAGTATGCCTCGTAACAGCTGTGACTTCCGACCTTGTTTCTAAAGGCTTGCATGCTGGAAAGATCATTAAAGAGATTGCGCAAATTACTGGTGGTAGTGGTGGTGGCAGACCGGACATGGCACAAGCAGGAGGAAAGGATGCATCCAAGCTTGATCAGGCTTTAAAACAGGTTCCTGAAATAATACGAAAAGGAATAAATGCCTAGACTGCTCGGATTGGATATTGGAGATAAACGCATAGGCGTGTCTGTAAGTGATGAGTTGGGCATAACGGCACAGGGGCGCGAAAATATTTATAGGGAATCTGACGATCAGGCTATAAATGAGATATGCGAACTAATAAACCGGTTGCATATAGATGAAGTTGTTATTGGCATGCCTAAAAATATGAATGGCACTCTTGGTCCACAGGCAGAAAAAGTAATGAAATTTTCGAAAGCGCTAGGTTCTTCAGCATGTATTCCGATTAAACACTGGGACGAGCGATTAACAACTGTTATTGCCAAAAAAAGTCTTATCGCTTTAAATGTAAAAGGCAGGAAAAAGAAGAAGAAAGTTGACAGGATTGCAAGTCAGCTCATTCTTCAGGGATATATGGATAATAAATCTCTAAAGAGCAAGCAGTAGTAAATGTTGGGCATGAATAACCGCAAATATATTCTTATAATCATTCTTACAGGTCTTACTGCATATCTAACGTCTTTCCAGAACAGCTTTGTATGGGATGATATTGGTTTAATTACAATAAATCCCTATATAAAGAACTGGAAACATATTGGAGATATTTTTACCTCCTTTCTATACCATAAAACTGGTGATGGCGGGACATTTTACAGACCTATTGTCTCGCTTTCATTTTTGATGGATTACAGCATATGGAAAGAGAATCCCGTTGGATATCACCTGACAAACCTTATACTCCACATTACGAATGCTATCCTGGTCTATAAAATAATACTCAATCTGTTTAAAGAAGAGAAGTTAGGTCTTTTTACTGCCCTTATTTTCTTGGTACATCCGATCCATACTGAGGCCGTTACATATATATCCGGCAGAGCTGATCCAATAGTAACCTTATTTATGCTTAGCTCATTACTCCTGTTTATAGCATACGCTCCTCAAAACAAGTTTTGGGGTGTACTTTGTGCTATTGCTTTCTATACACTTGCTCTACTTACAAAAGCATACGCCATAGTCTTTGTCTTACTTCTTTTGGCATATGGATTTTGTTTTAAGCCAAAGATTAGATTGCGGCATTATCTGATATTTTTTGCAATTTCATTAAGTTATGGGCTAGTACGGCTGACTCTGTTAAAGAATGAGATTGGCATGTCTCATCTTTTTATGGTTATAAGCAGATCCTTTACTGAATACCTGAGACTACTTTTATTTCCAATAAACCTTCACTACCAAAGAGAACTTCATATCCCTTCCTCAATCTTTTGTCCGTATGGAATACTATCAATCCTCATACCTCTTGCGTTTATTCTATTTGTCATCATTTTTAGAAAGAAAAAACCGGTTCTCTTTGGTTCAATATGGTTTATAATAGCGCTTATTCCATATCAAAATACCCTTAGATTAAATGCAACAGTAGCAGAACACTGGCTATACTTTCCTTCAATAGGTTTCTCCCTTGCTATTTCAGGTCTTTTGTTTGCTAAAGGGAAAAAAGGAGTGGCTTATATTTTTCTTGTATTTATAGTTATTTCCGGAATAATACTTACGAATTTTCAGAGCCTTCATTGGAAAGATGAAATTACTTTGTATAATCATATATTAAGATTCAGACCAAATGAGCCAAGGGTACATAATAATCTCGGCAATGCATACGCCACAAAAGGAGAGTATAATAAAGCTATAGAGCATTTTAAAAAAGCAGTTGAAACCGCGCCTAACTATGCTACAGCTTATTTTAATATAGGAGCTGTATATTTAGAAAAACAGCACTTTTATACAGCTGCTGCACAGTTCCAAAAAGCGCAGGCTTTGAATCCTTCTTATACAAAAGCCTGCCTGTATCTGGCGGAGACATATAACAGATTAGGCCTGACATATTACAATCAAAAGAATTATACAAAGGCTGGAGAATTATGGATAAAAGCCTTAAAGATTTATCCTGGATATTCCAGAGCAAAAAAGAATCTTAAGAGATTAAGGGAGATAAATAAGTAGCGTTGCATATATTTTTTATTATTTCCAAAAACGTTTAAGATTTTTCTTGACAAGATTGCTGACTATTGCTATACTTATGTTGGAGTTTGGGCTCAAAAACGTTTAGGAAAAAACAATGGCAGGTATAAAGGATATCGCTAAAAAAGCAGATGTATCAATTGCAACAGTATCCAAAGCACTAACTGGAAAAGAAGATGTTTCCAAAGCTACTCGTCGTAAGATAGTCAGGATTGCTCGTCGCCTGAACTATTGCCCGAATTCAATTGCTCGGTCTCTAGTTACCAGAAAAACTAATACACTTGGACTTATTATGCCATATATAACCAACCCAGCATCAACTGAGAGATTGCATGGAATACAATATGCTGCTTTGGGAAGAGAATTTATGTTTATCTCATGCCTGAGCGAAAATGATGGTAAAGACACAGAACAGAAATATTTTCAGATGCTTTGCGATAGACAGGTGGATGGAATAATTATAATGCCGATAGAAAAGAGTACTGAAGACTTTTTGTCTCATCCTTCATTTAATATTCCAGTTGTAATAATGAGTGAATATATTAATAAGTTACCTTATGATTTTGTGGGGAATGATGACGAAGAGGGGGGGCGTATAGCATGCGAACATCTGGTCAAAGGAGGACATAAATATATCGGATATCTTGGAAATTCTCCCTCAGTTTACTCAGATATTGGAATAATTAAGGGATACAGGAATATTTTAGAAAAACACCATATAAAAGAAAATTCAAAATTAATTACATTCGGGAATACCAATCGTGACGCGTTAAGAAAAAATATTTCAAACCTTCTATCTCTTTCCCCACGTCCTACAGCTATCATGACATGGAGTGACATGATAGCTTTTTGGGCTTTAGAAGAACTGGAGAAATTGAATGTAAATGTGCCTGGAGACATGGCATTAATAGGTTATGACAATATAGAATTGTCAGCTATGTTTAGGATTCCTCTTACAACTGTTGGGCAATCAAATTATCAAATTGGAGCCAGCGCAGCTGATTGTCTGATAGATCGCATCCAGAATAAACTTACAGATCATCCGCGTAAAATAATTTTTCAGCCCAGTTTGGTTATCAGGGAGTCATGCGGATTAAAAAATACATTAAAGAAGAAATAAGGAGAGCTGACTATGCCTGGACCAGGAATGGAGCTAATTGGTGAAGAAGAAAAAAAGGGATTGCTAGAAGTTATTGAATCAGGCTATCTTTTTCGTTACGGAAGCGATGATAACCCAAATTTTAAGGCAAAGGTATATTCATTAGAAACTGAATTTGCGAAATTGTCAGGGGTCAGATACGCAGTAGCAGTTAACTCAGGCACTACTGCTTTGCTCGTAGCTTTAGGCGGATTGGGAATTGGTCCGGGAGACGAGGTGATAGTTCCAGGGTATACGTTTGTTGCCAGTATTTCCTCTATAATCTACGCAAGGGCAATACCAATCCTGGCGGAGATAGATGAATCATTTAATCTGGATCCGGATGATGTTCAAAGAAAGATAACTTCGCGAACAAAAGCCATCATGGCAGTACATATGCTTGGTAATCCCGCAAGATTGGATAAATTAAAGAAAATCGCTGATGAGCATAATCTGATTCTTCTTGAGGATGCTGCCCAGGCAGGTGGCGCAAGTTACAAAGGGAAACCAATTGGAAGTATAGGCAATGCAGGATGTTTTAGTTTTAATATATTCAAGACTATTACAGCAGGTGACGGAGGAATGGTGATTACAGATAATGAACAGTTGTACAAACGCTTTTTTGCATTTCATGACCAGGGTCACAGTCCTATGAGAAAAAGCGTTGACGTTGGGAAAAGACCATTTGTTGGACTAGACTTTCGCATGACTGAATTAACAGCTGCTGTTGTTTTGGCTCAATTAAAAAAACTAGAGAAAATAATAACAACTCTTAGAAGCAATAAAAGACGATTCAAAGATGGAATAGCTGATATAAAAGGAATTAAATTCAGGGATATAACAGATCCTGATGAAGAGTGCGCAACTGTTATGACAATTATTTTGCCCTCAAAAGAAGTGGCAGGGAAAATAGCCCATAAACTTGGTACTACAGTTGTTCAAAAATCAGGGTGGCATGTTTATTCAAATATGGAACATATATTAAATCAACGAACTATTACAAAAGAAGGCTGTCCGTTTACATGCCCGTATTATAAAGGACCCAAGCAGAATTACTATAAAGGTATGTTGCCTCGTACAGATGATTTGCTCTCAAGATCCATTAACATCGGAATAGGGATATCAGACCCTGGTTTAGGTACTGCATTTGGAATCACTATTACGAGTAACGCTTCTGAGATAGACAAAAAAATAGAGCAGTTCAGAAGTACGGCTAAAAAATATTTATAGAACAAATGAAATATTTTGAGAGGAAGATATGAACACAAATAGATTTAAAGTTGGCATTATTGGTATGGGTTATATCGGCAAGATTCATTTAGAGGAGTTATCTCGGGTAGAGGGTGTTGAGGTTGTGGCTATAGCGGATACTAACATAGAACTGGTTAAGAATATTGGAGAAAGATTTGGAATTAAGAAGATTTATTCTGATTGGGAAGAACTTATTAACGACAAAGACGTAGAAGTAATACATAACTGTACACCTAATAATCTCCATTTTGAAGTCAACAGAAAGGTTATAGAAAGCGGCAAAGAAATATTCTCAGAAAAGCCCCTGGCTTTAAGTTCAGAAGAGTCCGGGATTTTAGCTAAGAAAGCTTTGGAACATAAAACCGTTACAGGAATAAATTTCTGTTACCGGTATTATCCAGTGGTTCAGGAAGCGGCTGTTAAAATAAAATCCGACGAGATAGGGAAAGTTCATACTGTCTTAGGGCATTATCTTCAGGACTGGCTGCTTTATTCTGCTGATTACAGCTGGAGACTTGATCCAAAGTTCTCTGGTCGTTCAAATGTTATGGGTGATTTAGGCAGTCATTGGTGCGATCTGGTTCAATTTATAACAGGCAGTCGAATTAAAGAGGTCATGGCAGAATTGAGAACAGTTATTCCAAAAAGGCAAAAGCCTAAGGATAAATCAGCTTTGACTTTTTCAGACCGGATTTCCCATGATTCTGAAGAGGTGGATATAACCCTTGATGATTACGGGGCATTAATGATACGTTTTGAAAATAATGCAAGAGGCACCTTTACTACTGCTCAGGTGTGTGCTGGTAGGAAGTGTAATATTGACGTTCAGATATACGGTACAGAGAAATCTTTGGCATGGAATCATGAACGACCCAGTGAACTCTGGATAGGTAAAAGAAACGAGGCAAATGAAATATTCTTTGAATCTCCCCTGCTTCAGAATGAATCAACCAGACATTATGCAACCCTGCCCTCCGGACATCCAATGGGATATCGGGATGCAGTGCTTAACTTATTCAGGGATTATTACAGGGCTATCAGAAATAAACGAGAAGGGAATAAAGCTGTCTCAAGCCATCCGGATTTTGTTGCAGGGCATAATGAAATGTTGATATTAGAAGCAGCTTTAGAATCAGTTAAACAAAGAACGTGGACAGAGATTAAATATAACGACTTTTAAATCAGGGAGGGTATATGTATGTCGGATAAGCAAAAAACGAAGTACAGATTTTCTTTTGGCCCATGGAATATTCACGAGGGAGCAGATCCATTTGGACCTGCAGTACGAGACAGTTTCAGCTTTGATGAAAAATTAAATATGTATAAAAAACTCGGTTTTGACGGTGTTCAATTTCATGATGACGATGCTGTGCCAAACATGAACAAGCTCAAGTCTCAGCAAATCATAGCTGAAGCAAAAAAACTCTCTCAGAAATTAAAAAATGCAGGTCTAAGCGCTGAGTTTGTTGCGCCCAGATTATGGGAAGATCCAAGAACGATTGACGGCGCATATACATCAAACGACTCTTCTTGCCGGAAGTATGCAATTGAGCGAAGTAAGCGAACTATTGACATTGCCAATGCGCTTGGAACAGACTTAATTGTGCTCTGGCTTGCGCGGGAGGGAACATACATTCGCGAAGCAAAAGACAGCAGAGAAGCAGTGCAGCAACTTGTTGAAGCCATGAACGCAATGCTTGAATATGATCCGAAAATTCGTATTGCGATTGAACCAAAACCGAATGAGCCTATGGATCAGGCATATATCCCCACAACAGGTCATGCGCTGGCACTTGCTCAGCTCACTGTTTCGCCGGAAAGGATTGGTGTGAATATTGAGAGCGCTCATGCAATTCTTGCAGGTCTGGATCCGTCTGATGAGATGGGATTTGCTCTTTCCTTTAACAAATTGTGGACTGTGCACCTGAATGACCAAAATGGAATGAAATTTGATGAAGATAAGACGTTTGGCTCTGTGGATTTAAGAAGGGCTTTTAATCAGGTTCGTATTCTGGATAAACATGACTATGGCCGGAATGGTGAATGGGTGGGGCTTGATGTCAAGGCAATGCGGACACAAAAGGCTGAAACAGCAACCAAGCATCTGAGCAACAGCAGAAAAGTCTTTCTTAAATTAGTGGAAATTTCCCGCAGCCTTGATGGTTTAGAGATGAACAAAATAATTGCGGAACGTGATTATGAAGAGTTGGATTTGTACATAATGAAAGCATTGCTTGGTTAAAAAAGGAGCTTGGCTTGATATGAAATTAATGAATTGGAACGTGTTGTCAGAGAAGGAAATTGAAGTAATCAATGAGGCATCTCTAGATACATTGGAGAACACTGAATCATGACGGGGAATAATGGAGAAATTAAAAATCGACTCGTTGTCCGGGTCGCAGTAGCCGCTCTTTCCAGTCCGTTGGAGATTGGCGCTGATCGTGCAGACACAGCAGTTGTGAAACTCGCAGATTTGCTGAAGGCGAACGGATGCGAAGTTATCAGTCTTGGAGCAATTGATACTCCTGAAAAAGCTGTTCAAGCAGGCAGAAAATTAGCAGAAGAACATGTAGATGCCATAGCTTTTGCGCCTGTTAGCTGGTTCGAAGATTATTTGGCGCTTGATCTGCTTGAAGAATGCAATGTGCCTTTGTTATTCTGGTCTTTGCCTGGAATGGAAACGGGTTCTCTTTGCGGAACACAACAGTTAACCTGTTATCTCAAACAACTTGAACAGCCCTTTAGTTGTGTCTTTGGAGAGATTGAAAATAAAGAATGTCTAAAAAAAGCCGTTGCTTTTCTAAAAGCCACCGCACTCAAAAACCGTTTGCGCCGTTCACGTATTGGATTAGCTGGACATCGTGTTGGCGGCATGACACATACATCTGCTAATGAATTTATGCTGAAAAAAGTCATTGGCTGCCGTGTTATCCCGCTTGATTTACCGCAACTTTTAGAAAAAGCAAAACAAGTGACTGAGAAAGAGGCGCAAGAGAGATGGAAAAAAGTAGTTCAAAATGCAGGAACCTGTAATGTCCTGGAAAAGGATGGTATCTACTCAATGCAGGTGTACACAGCACTGAAAGAACTAATTGCTGAACATAGGCTTGATGCCCTGAGTATTGGCTGTTATCCTCGTCTTATGGGCCGGGTGTGTTTAGCCGCATCATTGCTTGCCGATGAAGGTATTCCCTTGGCTTGCGAAGGAGATGTAAACGGCGCTGTGGGGCAATTGATACTTACTCTGCTCACAGGACAGCCTACGCACAACACTGACTTTCTTGAACCGCTTGAGGATGGCAGTGTTATATTTAGTCACTGTGGTTCAGGTTCATTTAGTTTGGCGGAGAACAAAAAAGATATCGTTCTTGATTCAGTCCGTCTTATGGGCCAGGGTGTATGCGCTCTTTTTCCTTCAAAATCCGGGTCTGTAACACTAATAAGCCTGATCGCCCGTCCAGATGGATACCAATGCGCGGTTCTTGAAGGTGAGGCAATATCAACAAAGATGGTATTTCCCGGAAATCCAGTGCGTGTTCGCTTCAACCAACCGGTGGATAGGATTATAGACTGGATTTTCAATAAAGGCATCGCTCATCACTGGATGATAGGATATGGTCATGTAGCTGATAAAATTAGGTTATTGTCAAGTATCATTTGTGATAAAATGCGTCTTAATATTTTAGAAAATTAGCAGATGTTTTGAATTTTTACATTATCCTGAGAGTTGGCAGAATATGAAAAAAGGGAAATTGCAGGCAGGGGTATCTGAAGTAAAGATAACACCTCCGGCAGTCGGGACATTTTTAATTGGGCCAGTAGAGTCAAGTACTGGGGTGCATGATGAACTGTTTGCTAGAGTATTGGTGCTTGATGATGGGAAAAAACGTATTGCTATTGTGACAATGGACATATGTGGTCTTGACTTTACCTTGGTTGAAGAAATGCGAACAGAAATTGAGAGAAAGACAGGTATCCCTAACAACAGAATAATGCTTAACTGTAGCCATACTCACAATGCGCCTCTCACTATACCTTGGTATGTGTCAGAATGGATGAAATTTGAAGAAGAAATGGGAGAGTGGCGTGATAAGTTAATAAATAGCGTAGCTGTTTCCGTTAAGATTGCAATCTCAAACTTGCAGGAAGCAAAACTTAGTTTTGGACGGGAACCTGTGCAGATTGGTTTTAACCGCAGGCTGTATACTAAAGATGGTATTGTTATGAAGCCCAATCACAAGGGCGCTGTTATGCCATGGGTAGATGTTTTACGCATAGATGGCAATGATAATAAACCAATAGCAGTTCTTTTCAGTCATGCTGCCCATCCGGTAATTGTGCATGGAGCAAGCACGCTAATAAGCGCTGATTACCCGGGGTATGCTATATCCACTATAAAGAAATCCTTAGGCAGGGATGTAGTAGCAATGTTTGCACAGGGTTGTGGTGGAAATGTCAATGGTAAACCTCTGCAAGGTGGTTTTAAGAAAGCAGAAGAAGCTGGAACCATTCTTGGGAATGCAGTCGTTAAGGCAGCAAGAAAAAGTCAACTTCTTACGGAAAGCAATTTACGCAGTTTCTCGCTTGAATTGCAGTTGCCTTTTCAGAGCCCACCAACACCTAAAGAATGTGAAAAGGTTCTTAAAATCAAAGAGGACGAATATGAAAAGGCCAGAGTAAAGAAGGGTGCAAATGAGAAGTCACTTTGGTATGCGCATAATATTGTGCTTGTTTTACGGGACTTGCTTAAAATAGCAAAAAAAGGAGAAAAGAAAACCTTGAAGTTTGAGATACAGGCATTTGCTATTGGCAATGAGCTTTGTATTACGGGGATGACCCATGAGATGTTTGCTGAATATCAATTATGGATAAATGAAGTCTCTTCATTCAAGCGTAATATGGTTTTTGGATATACGAATGGCTGTGAAAGTTATATCCCCTGTGAAAAGGATTTTGCTCTCGGAGGATATGAAGCAGGAAGTTTTCCAACTTCATGTGCGCCGTTAGCTTATCACAATAGACTTACGCTTGAACCACGGATAGAAAAACAGATTAAAGCGGGTTTGGCACAAGTGCTTCATAAGGTAAGAAAAAGAGTAAATGTGAAATGGTAGATTACCAAAAACACAATATGGCAGTAGAGAAAATATGGAAGGCTTATAGAGAAGATAAGCCAATTAGGATACCTGTAACTGGAGGTATGGAAATCCAGACATTTCTAACGATGAAAAATTATAGTTATAAACGCTACTATACCGACCCTGAATTTATGATTAAATGTCAGTTAGAGAAGCAAAGATGGTGTTGTGAACATATCTTTGCTGACGCTCCAGCAGAATTACCAGAGGCGTGGGGTCCAATTAGAGTGGATTTTTGGCCCATTATAGCGGAAGGGTGGTTAGGCTGTGAAATTATTTTCCCTGAAAAAGATACTCCTTGGGTAAAACCTTTATTAAAAGGAAATAATAAAGAAAAATTATATGATATGGTAATACCAGATCCTTTATATGGAAATCTTATGCAAAAGGTAAGCGAGTTTCACCAAATATTTAAAGAAAATATCTCATCAATGACCTATCTGGATAGACCTATAAAACCTGACATAGCAAATCCGGCTGAGGGCACGTGCGGACCTTTCTCTGATGCAATTAATCTCAGAGGTGCCACCGAACTATTACAAGATGTGTATGATGACCCACAGTATGTACACCGTCTACTTTCATTTGTTACCGAGGCAATAATAGTCAGAAAAAGAGCGTGGAGGAAATTTTTGGGAAGAGGAGAAATAGGAAGTGATTCACATTATTGCGTTGAAGACCATGGAATTGGTATGCTTTCAGATGAAATGTATAGGGAATTTGTTATGCCGTATCACAAAAAATTGTTAGAGACATTTGTTAAGAATAGAGACGATTGTTCTATCAGTCTGCACCATTGTGGTAGGGGACCGCATTTATTTAGAACAATATACGAAGAACTTGGAGTACGTAGTTTTTTTAACTTAACTTATCCTAATATTATTGATGTTATGAGCGTGAGAAGAGAGCTTGGAGAGGAAGTATATTTAGGAGTAGGATTACATCCAGAGATAGTACTCAATGGACCTGAGAGTAGAATTTATGAGACAATAAAAAATCTTATGACTCCTGAAGTAAAAGCAAAAGGGAGATTGTATTGGATACAGGCAGATTTTATTCCTCCAGGAGTACCATTAAAACATATATATGCTGTATATAAGGCGATAAAAAAATTCGGGAGGTATTAGAATGATTAAAAAGGTATTTGTTGTTCATCATACTCATACAGACATTGGCTATACAGATATCCAGACCAAGGTAATAGAAGACCATGTTGATTTTATAGATAAAGTCTTGGATTATTGTAAGGAGACGGATAATTACCCGGAGGAGTCCAAATTTAGATGGACATGTGAAGTTTCATGGACAGTTAAAAATTATTTCAAAAAAAGACCTGAAAGGATTAATGAGTTCATTCAAAGGGTTAAGGAAGGAAGAATGGAAGTTACAGGACTTTATTTGAATGTTACTGAGTTATATACTGCTGAAGGACTCATTCGCTCTCTCTATTTTGCTAAGGAGTTAGAAAAAAAATATGGAATTAAAGTAGTTTCTGCAATGAACTCCGATGTGCCCGGATTATCCTGGGGTCTTCCACAATTTTTTTCCAGAGCAGGTATTAAATATCTTTCTATGGCTCCTAATAGTATCAGAGCTAAAAGGATTGCAGTTCCCCAGCCTTTTTACTGGATTTCTCCTGATGAAAGCAGGGTTCTTGTCTGGACAAATCACGATTCTTATGAAGCAGGAAGTTTTCCAACTCCGTGTGCGCCGTTAGCTTATCACAATAGACTTACACTCAAACCAGAGATAGAAAAACAAATCAAAGCAGGTTTGGCACAAGTGCTTCAAAATGTAAAAAATTATGATTAAACTACCGGAAAAAGGGATTTGCGCACATCGCGGTGAGATTGCTACCTGCCCGGAAAGTACAATAGTGGCATTTAAAAAAGCGATTTCTATGGGTGCTCAAATGATTGAATTCGATGTTCGTAAATCAAAAGATGGCCATTTCTTTATTTCTCACGAATTCACATTAGAACGTATTGATGGAAGAAGTATATCCCCGACAGAATTAACTTGGGCTGAATTACAGCAACTTGATGTAGGCAGTCATAAAGGAGATCAGTTCAGGAATGAAAGAATCCCTACATTGGAAGAAATACTGGAAATCATGCCGGTAAATGTCTGGCTCCTTGTACACTTATGGTCTGGAGATTTGGAAATGGCGCAGGAAATAAGCCGAATAATTACTTGCAACCGTCAACACCAAGCCATTCTCGGAACAACTCCTGATCGAATCAAAGCAGCTCGCGAGGTTTGTCCTGAAATAAAGACTTTGCATTGGAGTAATAACTGTCCAAATTCATTTGAATATGTTAACGAATCCATTGAATTGAAAGTTGATTTTCTGCGGTTCTTTGGTATGCAGTGGGCAAAGAAACCGATGACACAAGAGCTTATTGACAAAGCAAAGGATGCGGGAATAAGGATTCTTTACTGTGAGGCATTGAATTCAGACGAAATAGTACAATTGCTTGAAAGGGGAATAGATTTTCCAATATCAGATTGTGCCCTGAGTGAAGCTATGAATGCCTGCAAAAAATTAAATTATTTCCCGGTAAAACCAGTTTTTCAGGAACATCTAAAAAGGTAAAAAGCATGATATATCTGATACTATCAATTATATTTCTTTCCATGCTGCCGGTGATAATGCGTATTGGTTTGGACCAAGGAGGAAAAGCGGAGGGGATGAATGTTTTTTATCGTATCATTCCCGGTATTATAGCACTGACGACGATATTTTTCCGGGAGCATCCAATAGAGTTTATCTGCTTTGCCGTAAAAAGCGAGGCGTTCTTTTATGGACTGGTCGGAACTTTTTTCTTTTGGTTTGGTGGATACACCAGCATCAAAGCAGTTGCTCATGGCCACCTGGGGATTTCGTGGACAATTATGCGTCTATCAATGCTACTGCCAACATTAGCGTCAGTATTTTACTGGCATGAAATTCCGCTGATAGGGATCAACGGATTGGTGGGAATCCGCGGAATCGGTATGGTATTTGCCTCTATTGCAATGATACTGTTTGGTATAGATCATCTTAATTCACATAAGAATAGAGATGTGTCAAAAATTCCTCATAATAACTTTCGAGTTTGGACCTACTGGCTTGCAGCATCTTTTCTGTTACGTGGGTGTTGGGAAATTGTGCTTCGCGTATCAGGTTCATTTAATGGCAAAGACGCAAGGAGCATATTTATGGGAACAGTCTTTATCGGCGCAATGTTATTGTCACTTCCCGGTTTGGCTATATTTAAAAAAAGGATTAATCGAAAGGATATAGTTTTTGGGTTATTACTGGGTATTTGCAGCCTTGCAGGACAGGGAATCAGACCTTGGGTTTTGAAATATATCGATGGAGTTATAGTATTTCCAGTAACAAGTATTTTTATTTCGCTGCTGGTGCTAGTATTTGGATATCTCTTCTGGAGAGAAAAAATTGGTCGGATCGGGTTTGTCGGTATTGGTGCAACGGTAGTGGGGATCCTGTTATTAACAATAAAATTGTTCTAAAGACGCGTCAGAAAAGTCAGAAATTGATGAAAATAATTAGACTTGAATTAAATAACAAAAAGAGAATGTGATAAATTATGAAAATTACAATTCATGATATTCAGGATACATTGTTCTTAAGGAAAGAATCTGATGGATTGAAACAGTTAATTGATGTTTCTATCCATAGTTCTTTTCCAAAATCTGTTCACGGAATCATGAGGCTTAATTTTGCTGGACAAAAGCTGGATTGGGAACTTTCAAATATTAACACCGGACAATCCATACATAAAGTATTCATACCAGAATTGACGGATACCGCCAATCTGGAAGTAAGATTAGAAGTTGGTGGCACTATGATGGATTGCAAAAAGATACTGCTTACTCCTTCCAAACACTGGCAAGTTCACATTGTTCAATTGTCTCATCATGATCTTGGCTATACCGGCTTACCATCTAACGTCCTCAGCAAACACGCGCGTTATTTGGACAAAGCTATTGATATGGCTGAGGTTACGGAGAGCTATCCTGACGATGCTAAATTTCGCTTAACTATCGAGCAGGCGTGGTCAGTCAATTATTTTCTGAAAAAAGCTTCCCCTGAACGAGCTGAAAAATTGATTAAATTGATGCAATCCGGGCAATTTGAATTGACCGCCTTATTCGGCAATATGATAACTGAATTATGCGGGCACGAGTCACTGATCAGAACATTGTATCCCTCTTATCGTATTAAAAAAAAATATAACATTCCGATTATATCGGCGGAACATAATGATATAACTGGTATAAGCTGGGGATTGTGCAGATTGCTGACGGATATGGATATTAAAATATTTTGCCCGGGACTACCTCTTTATTACGATTGGGCAGAAGGAGTAAAATACCAGTCATTCTGGAACCAGAAGGCAGTTTTCGGATATGACAATGCTCCCGGAGCGTTCTGGTGGGAAGCCGCGACAGGAAAACGACTTCTTTTCTGGTGTAACAATAGTGGATGCGGAGGATCTACCGATCCATCACTGCCGGGACTTGAAGAAGCTCTAAAAAACCTTGAAACAAAAAATTATCAATCTTCTGTTTTCCGTTGGCCGGTGCATGGGGGAGACCGAGACAACTCACCGTATACTGCGAATTTCGCGAACACTATAAAAAACTGGAATGAAAAATGGGCATTTCCACATCTGATTTGCAGTACTAATGCCAGGTTCTATGAAGAATTTAGTAAAACAGACTTGTCAAGATTGCCTGTTCATCGTGGAGAACTTCCTGGACAGGATTATCCTGTCGGAGCAACATCCACAGCCCGTACAACTGCATTGAACCGCAACAATCATCAAAGCTTGTTGTCAGCGGAAAAATTGGCGATTGTCGCATCTGAGCTCACAGATTACGAACATCAGTCTTATGAAATTGAGCAAGCCTATGAAAACACTCTCTGTTTTGAGGAACACGTTTGGGGGCATACTTTTTCGCACGGTCCAGCAATGGATGGCGCGGAAGCGGAAAAATCGCTTAGTCCGTACAGAACCGCGGCATATGCGCATGATGTTATTCAAAAGTCCGCGGCAAACATCGCTGATAATATCAGGAAAGATGAAGAAGGAATTTATCTAGTGGTATTCAATGCTCTTTCACAAGGACGTTCCGATGTTCTGAGAATTCCGATGCGGGAGTTCGAAAACAGTGAAATAGTAATGGAAAATGACAATGGGATATTAAGGGGCAAAGCAATTGCGGGACGCAAAGACCGTGGACATTTACCTCTTCCTGAAGAATTTATCAATGGCAATTTCGAAATTGTCGATACGGATTCGCAAAAAGCAATCCCGTACCAGATTATTGAAATATCGGCAGATGATACTATACCCTATGCAGGACAACGGGTAGGACTGGCGGCAGGAAGAAAAGAGTATTTTAACTATCCTGCCGGGCTTAACCTTGATCTTTGTTTTTATGCTAAAAATATCCCTGCGATGGGATATAAAACATACTATTTACGACCTGCTAAAAATACGAAATGTAATATTCCAAAAGCGAATAGGAATGCAACCAATTATATTGAGAATGAATTTTACCGGATTTCGATAAATCAGAAAAGTTCTGAAATAGCAATTTTTGACAAAAAATCCAATAAGAATATGCTTGATTCCGAGGCTTTTCACAAATTCGGAGATGTTATTGCCAGGAATCCGGTAACAGATTTTGAAGAGAATATTTTATTTGATGGTCAATCGAAGATATTAGCAGGAGAAATATACTCTTCAATAAAGAGACGCGGTGCTGTTTTTGGTCATCCGTCAATTTTGCAAACATTAACCTTATATAAAGATGTGAAGAGAGTTGATTTTGATATTAGAATATTAAAGGATTCCACTCCTTTGCGTGATGTACATGTTGCATTTCCTTTTGCAGTAAGTACTCCTAAATTTAGCTATGAGGGAACACTGAATATTCTAAGACCAATTGAAGATTTCCTGCCGGAAGCTTATTCCGACCGTCTTGCAATCCAGAACTGGGTGACAATAAGTAACGATAAATATTCAATTCTCTGGTGCAGTCACGATGCACCGCTGGTTTCTATGTCCGAACTATGGCCCGGTTATATTTCTCCGGCCCACAGCTGTGTGCAATCGAAAAAACTGCTTCATCCTCCCCTGAAAAAAGAGGATTTTAAGACTGGTTGGATATATTCCAACATTTTCAACAATAATTTCTGCACCAATTTTTCTATCACTCAATCAGGAGAGTACTTATTCCGTTATTCGTTCACAACCCAACCTGTACTGTCGGTAGAACAAGCAATGTGTTTGGGAACTGAAATATTGACTCCTGTGGAACATATCTTCACCTCTTCAGATTATCAAAGTAATCTGCCGTTGAAGCAAAGCTTTATTGAAATTGAAAATGACAAAGTCGTTCTTTTGAATTGCAAAAAAGCGGATGATGATTCCGGAATTGTCATGAGATTCTGGAATGTCAGTGATGAGAAAGTTAATACAACAATCCATTGTTCATTTACGAAGATAAAAAATGTTTACATGATAAATCATGCAGAAGAATTGATTGGGAAAATTACGGATGCCTGTTCTAGATCCTTTATATTGGAGATAAATACGAATAACATTAGATCGGTTTTAATACAAAATGACTAAAAACAAATGATTCTGTCAAAAACAATAAAAATCTGAAAGAAATTTCCGCAGGAGATCATATAATAAACATATCTATTAAATCATTTAGTATTGCTACAATTAGGATTCAGGGCTTTAAAAAATCCTAAAAAAAGTAATTGCTAGTCTATATCAAATACGCTAAAATAACTTGAATTATAGAATATTTTAATTCTGCCGCACTAGATGGGGAGATAGCGGTGCCCTGATTCCCGAGGTAAACTCGGGATGACCTGCAATCCGCTACAGCAGGATTGAATTCCTTCTTGAGGTCAATGTGTCTTTTGGAAGGGTGTTGGATAAGTAGTGATGAAAGCTGGATCCCATGCGGCAAAAGTTTGCAAACCCCGTTAGGCCCGGAAGGGAGCAGCGGTAAGTGAATACTTTTGGGTGTTATGGGAACATCTAGCCGGAGCTGGCTGTTAAACAACTAGCTAAAAGGCAGGGTCAAAGGATGGTGTGCGGCAGAGTGTATTTTAAAAGAGGTGGTTATGTCATATTTAGTACTTGCAAGGAAATGGAGACCTAAAAAGTTCGCTGAACTTATTGGGCAGGAACATGTAACTAAAACGTTGGCGAATGCTGTAACATCAGATCATCTTGCGCACGCTTATATCTTCAGTGGTCCAAGAGGTATTGGCAAAACCTCTACAGCGAGAATACTTGCCAAAGTGCTCAATTGTCCGCAGGTAAAAGGGGCAGTGCCCTGTAATAAATGCAACATATGTCTTGAAATTGCAGAAGGCAATAATATTGATGTTATTGAAATAGATGGCGCATCTAATAGAGGAATCGATGAAATTAGAAATTTACGTGATAATGTCAGATATATGCCGTCTCAGGGAAAATACAAGGTTTATATAATAGATGAAGTTCATATGCTCACAACAGAAGCATTTAATGCATTACTTAAGACATTGGAAGAACCATCAGAACATGTTAAATTTATATTTGCAACAACAGAACCTCATAAGATTCCCTTAACTATTCTGTCCCGCTGTCAGCACTTCTCATTCAAAAGAATACAAACACAAGACCTAGTAAAACATTTAAAACATATGGCTAAGGCTGAGAAGATCAAAGTAACTGATGAGGCCCTGTTCTCAATAGCAAAAAGTGCGGATGGAAGTATACGGGATGCTCAGAGCGTGCTGGATCAATTGATATCCTTCTCTCCGGATAAGGAAATTACTACGCGCACTGTAGACAGTCTTTTAGGGTTAGTCAGTCAGGATATCTACTTTCAGTTTGCTGAGCATATATTGGGCAAAGATACTGTTAAATTATTAATACTGGTTGATAAATTAGTAAACGAAGGAAGGGACATAGGGCAGGTAGCAAATGGGCTTGTTACGCATTTCCGAAACCTGTTTTTCATTAATCTCGGAGAACATGGAGAAGAGCTGGTAGATGTGTCTCAGGATACAAAAAAGACATTAGTAAAGCAGGCAAACCAGTTTAAAAAAGGTCAGTTGTGGAAGATTTTAGAGATGCTCTCATCTCTTGAAAGAAACATAAGAACAACAAGAACTCCCAGGGCTTTTCTTGAAATTGCAATGATTAAAATACTCAATACTATGTCTCCTGTTATGCTGGGGGAAATTGTAGAAAAGTTAGGGGAATTAGAAAAAAAATTAAATAATTCTGTAGAGGACGGGCATTCCCATCCCGCTAATAAAGTTGCGCCAGAACCGGTTTCCAGTTCCATTCAACAGCAGAAAACAGTTCAAGCAAAACCAGTTCAACAGGATTTAACCATAGATATTGTGAAACAAAAGTGGCCGGAAATAATCTCAGCATTAAAAAAACGGAAAATGATATTAGGCGTATTTTTATCAGAGGGCAGTCCTATAAACCTGAAAATGAGCACATTAGAAATTGGATTTGGGCCAAATGCCAGATTGTTTTTGGAAAAGGTTGAAGCTGAGAGAAAATTTATTGAAGAGATATTATTGGAGGTATTAGGGCATAATATAACTGTAAGATGTGTCCCTGTAGAAAAAGACAACCATACGTTTAAAAACAACGAGGAAAAGCAGCAAGTTGAAGAGCAGAACGAAAAATTGCTACAGAATCCTGTAGTCAAAACTGTAATGGAAAAATTTGAAGCGAAGGTTGTTAAAATTAGCAACAAAAAAGATGGAGGTGGAAAATGGCAGGAATAGGGAAATTTCTTAAACAAGCTCAAAAAATGCAGAAGGATATGTCTAAGATACAGGCAGAAATGGCAAATAAGACAGTAGAAGCCACTGCTGGTGGTGGGATGGTTACAGTAATTATTAACGGGAATCAAGAAATAACCAGTATTAAAATTGAAAAGGAAGTAGTAGACTCAGACGATATAGAGATGCTTGAAAACCTGGTTATTGCAGCTGTTAATGAGGGGTTGCGTAAATCCAAAGAAATGGTTACAGGAGAAATGAGTAAATTAACAGGTGGCCTGAATATACCGGGACTTACTGGATAAGGGGAAAAGCGTGTATTACACAGAATCTTTGGACAAACTAGTTAAAGGATTAGGCAAGTTGCCCGGCATTGGCCCAAGAAGTGCTCAGAAAATGGCATTCCATCTAATGAAAACACCTAAAGAGGAAGCTAGGGAACTTGCGCAAGCTATTATGGATATAAAGGAGAAGACAAGGTACTGTTCTATATGTAGTAACTTTTCAGAAGGGGAATGCTGTCCAATCTGCATAAATCCAGGCAGAGATAAGAGCATAATATGTGTTGTTGAAGAACCAAATGATATAATTGCAATAGAGAAAATAGGAGTATATAAAGGGACATATCATGTATTAATGGGCGCCATATCTCCGCTTGACGGAATAGGCCCTGATGAGTTAAGAATAAAAGAACTGCTGAAAAGGATATCTTCAGGCGTCAAGGAAGTTATATTAGCAACAAATCCTAATACGGAAGGTGAAGCTACAGCAATGTATCTTGGTAAGATAATAAAACCATTAGGGATCAAAGTAACCAGAATTGCCAGAGGTATTCCTGTTGGCGGGAATATTGAGTATACGGATCAGGCAACATTAGCTAAAGCTATGGAAAAACGGGGGGAAATATAATGACACTTAATAGTTTGGATATCATCATAATTTTAATTCTGGGAATAGTAACTGTATGGAGCGGAATTAAAGGGTTTTTTAAAACCATTATAAACCTAGCTGCTATTATTATTGGATATATTGTTGCCAGTCATTTTTACGTGTTTTTAGTTGAATTATTCAGAGAAAAGGCGGGCGATTCAGGATTAGTAAAGGGGCTATGTTTTATAGTTCTGTTTGCTCTTACTGCCGGGGCTATTCTGGTATTGGGACATTTCTGCAATAAGCTGGTAAAAAAATCTCCTTTAAGGGGGCTTGACCATGTAGGAGGAATTTTATTTGGTTTTATTAAAGGCGCATGTATTGTAGGAGTGCTGCTTGTTTTCTTAGTGGTTCTGTTGCCCAAGGATAGTAAATTCACAGGAGAATCCCGTATACTTCCAAAGGCAAAGACAGTCTTTTTAGCTATGAAAGCTCTCCTGCCGCAATCTCTCAAACAAAAGACAAATCAAAAATACGAGGAGTTCAGGAATTATTGGAAACAGACAAAAGAAAATCTCTCCCTCTTATAATTTCCAGGCTGACAAAAGAATATCCCAACGTAAAGACTACTCTGCATTACAAAAGTCCTATTCAACTTCTTGTATCAACAATACTCTCTGCCCAATGCACAGACGAAAGGGTAAATAAAGTAACAAAAGAATTATTTAAAAAGTATAAGTCTGTAAAAGATTATGCTAACGCAGAACTTCCTGAATTAGAAAAAGACATAAAGCAAACAGGTTTCTTCAGAAATAAGGCGAAGAATATAAAAAATGCCTCTAAGATGCTTATAGGGAAATTTGACGGACAGGTTCCAAACACAATGAAGGAGATCCTGCTTCTTCCCGGAGTTGCAAGAAAAACAGCAAATGTAGTGCTTACAAGCGCATATGGAGTAATTGAAGGCATTGTAGTTGATACTCACGTGAAAAGATTATCGCAGAGACTTGGTTTAACCAATAGTAATGATCCCAAAAAAATAGAAAAAGACCTTATGAGTATTGTTCCAAAAAACAAATGGGCGCAATTCTCATTTTTACTTATATCGCATGGCAGAAAAATATGTCAGGCAAGAAAACCCGTCTGTAATAAATGTATTCTCAATGACCTGTGTCCATATTCAAACCATTTTTAAATAGTTCTATTGTGAAATTTTCAATGTCTGATTCGTAGATTTTGGTCATAGAGTTATTGTTCAATATATAATTTGTATTTGTTCCAGTTTAATGGATTATTGATGACATATTCCTGAATTTTTTGCATAGTTATTCTTAGTTAATTCTGGAATTAAAATCTGGATATGCCTCAGATAAACATTCTAAAATATTATTCATTATTTCATGGGCATCTTTTGTTACGCTTGGCATAAGTGGTAAATCATAAATTGGAACTCGGTGATATCGGTGAAGTGGGTTTATACATTTTTGATAAACAGATTCTCTTACTGCACCCCAATTTCCATGCATAAATCCAGATGTGTAATCATAAAATTTGTCATATAATTTTTTTAGTTTTACCTCTTCTGCCATTTTTCTTAAATTTGCAGAATCCCAATGGCCAAGATTTATCGGAATAAATTCAACCCACTTATCCTCGTTTGCAATATGATCCATTTCTTTTAATTCGATAGAACTTAAAATGTTGTTCATTTCTTGTAATTTCAAATAAATGAGCTTTATTTGACCTGTTCCATATGATCGATAGTCATCCCAAACTCTAGATTCTGATTTTTCTTTCTGTAATAAATATGAAAAAGTAATATAGATTTCCACTAAAGCTCTTAAACCAAGCCTTCCAGTAATTGAAAGTGATGTTCCATAAAAAATTATTTCTATGAAAAGCGAGAGAGCGTATATTGTTAATCCAAAAGCTCCTTCGTGACGTGAGTCTATTGTTGAGATTTTTGAAGTTGCAAAAAAATGATCAATTAAAGTTTTTCTGATCTTAACAGTTTCTTCAAAATAGTGCTTCCTCGAATTTTCCACTTCATCAACAAGTTTCTTTTGTCTCTTTCCTATCTTTTTATTTATAGTTTCTTCTGGGATGCATCTCGTATGGTCAAAGCAATGCTTCCAAAAATAACGTGCCCAATCACTACCGTTTATATTATTTTTTGGATCTGGTGCTATTTCAGAAGCTCTGATAAATGGTCTTATATGCCTTAGATCGCCATAATTTGGATATTCGTAGACACCTCGCAATGTTTCTTTTATATCAGGTATTGAGCTAAAAAACTTCATTTTCCCGCCGACAATTTGGCATAAAAATTTAATCCACCTACAATCAGTGGCTTCTTCTGATTGATGCCAAAAAGTTTTAGCAACTCCATCACTTAATTTTCGATAATCTTCATCTGGTTTTGGCTCTGATAAAACTTCTTGCCAATTTGCAAAACTAGGTAGCTCGGGAAACAACAAAAGGGATTGAAAAATTTCGTTTATTGCTTCAGAATAATTTACAAAATGTTTTATAAACAACTTTCGTTTTTTTTCTGGTAACTTAGAGATTCCGGTCAGCGTAACATTAGAACAATCTTGATTGTTCTCAACAAATTTTGCAATGTATCTAAAAAATTTTAAAGCTGATGATCTTTCAGTATTTCCAATTACTAGAACTGCCCAAAGCATTTCAGGTAATCGTTCATCAAACCATGAAGAAGTGGTCATATTCAAACCGCTTGCCAAAAAAGGAGGATTTAACTCTTTTTTATATCGTTTGTGGTCTTTTAGTCCACTTTCATTTCTTTGACTATTCTGTCTTTTCTTATTCATAATGACTAATTAAAACCTCACCCTCACTGTCCCGCTCATCAACTTTGTAAGCAAAGTGTCACGCAAGTTTTCGAATGTGTTGATTGTGTTGATGCTTTATTCATAATCAATCTTGTTTTTTATTATCCTCCAATAACTTCTTTACCTCCCGATCAAAATCGGAAACATATTTTTGATCCTGAACTTTTTTAAACTTTTCATATTCTTTCAATGCTAAAGCTTCGGCAATCTCATGGCTAACTTTACCGGTATTAGTCAAGATTTCATATTCGCTGAATTTCAAAAAAGCGTTTAATTTTTTTATCCAATCCTTCATATACATCGGGTTTTTTCTCACAGCCTGAAGCTCAGCATAATCAAGATACATGCTTACAATTCGGTTGAGATGATCCAATTCTTTTTTATCTAAATAATTTTTTGCAATTATCACATCACTTGGCATAATTTTCCCTCGCGGACTTCTTCGCCATGATGTTAAACCCATATGATGATTATCACTTTTTGCTCGTTTACTCACTATCTCTGCCGCAGTTTGTCCGGTAATAACAAAATGCAATTTATTCTGCACTGTGGCAAAAAACTTTTTAGTTTCGGAAGTTTTTGGAGAATAATCTATGCTTGTGGCATAAATATCTGTAATTTTCTGATATAACATTCTTTCACTGCTTCGTATGTCTCTGATCTCTTCCAGCAAATCGTCGAAAAATCGCGCGCTAAACCGAGAGCCGTATTTAAAACGATCGCTATCCAAAGCGAAACCTTTATGAATATACTGCTGTAAAATGGTAATTGCCCACTGGCGAAATTGAGTGCCGCGTTTGGAATTTACACGATAACCAACTGCGATAATTGCTTCCAGCGAATAAAACTTGGTTTTGTACTTTTTAGCATCTGCGGCAGTTGTTAAGAATTCCTTAATAACTGAATTTTTGTCTAATTCTTCTTTAGTGAAAATATTTTTTAGGTGCATATTAATATTTGGCAATGTTGTATCAAAAAGTTCTGCTATTTTCTTTTGTGTAAGCCAGATATTTTCTTCCGCGTAAAGGACCTCAATATTTACTGATCCATCAGGAGATTGATAAAATGCTATTTGATTGTCTGATAATTTCTTGTTTTTCGCCATAATTATTTTATTAAATCATCCAGTATCGTTTAGTATATGTAACTGAAGTAGTTTAGTCAAAAACTTTATCCGATAACTGGTTGTAAGATAAATAAACCTTTAGTATAATCAAAAATACTTAAATAGGTTTGTCCAAAGGACAATCGTCCTCTGGATGAAAAGGGAGACGATGGTATGAAAAATCTTTCCGAGCAAGACAGTGTACTTGTTATTGTTGATATGCAGGAAAGGATTATTCCTAAGATATCCGACCAGCAGACTATTATTAGCAATATTGTTATATTAATAAAATCTGCCAGAATACTTAATATCCCAATTATAATAACTGAACAATATCCTAAAGGGGTAGGTCAGACAATTCATGGAATAAAAGATTTAATAGTTCCATGGCAGCCGATAGAGAAGATATGTTTTAGTTGTTTTGGTAACAATAATTTTTCAAAAAAACTAAAAGAACTGAAAAGAGACAACTTAATATTGTGCGGTATAGAATCCCATGTTTGCATAATGCAAACAGCATTAGACGGACTAAAAGCAAACTATTCTGTTTTTTTTGTTAAAGACTCTATATCATCCAGAACCAAAAACAATAAGGAAACCGGCTTTGAGAGAATGACTCAGGCTGGCGCAATTCCCGTTTCTACAGAAATGATAGTGTTTGAGTTATTAAGAGAAGCAGGTACAGACAAGTTTAAACAAATAGCGAGTATGATAAAATAAAGTCTCTGCATTGACATACTCTGTATATATATATAAAATAAAACTCCCAAAATATTAAGAGGTTGAATATGATAAAAGTAGCAATTGTTGGTGCAACTGGTTATACAGGTGTAGAGCTTATACGAATCTTGTTGAATCATCCGGATGTGGAGATTACATCCTTGACAAGAAAAGGAGAATCTCTATCAAATATCAGTGAAGCATTTCCCCATATGTATAATCAGCTGGCATTGCCATGTAATACCCTAAAAAACCCGGAACAAGTTGCAGAAAAAGCTGATGTCATTTTTATGGCGCTTCCACACTGTTCAGGCTTAAATCTGACTGCTCAATTTCTGAAGCTGGGGAAAACTGTTATTGATTTGAGTGCGGATTTTCGCCTTAAGGATGCTGATATATATGAGAAGTGGTATAAAACCGGGCATACACATCCGGAACTGCTCAAGGAAGCAGTATACGGACTTCCTGAGATCTATAAGAGTAATATTAAAAAGGCAAAGCTTATCGCTAATCCAGGCTGTTTCCCAACCGGTGCAATCCTTGCTCTTAAACCGCTTGTTTCAAGTAAACTTGTAAAAACAGGTTCTATCATCATAGATTCGAAAACGGGTCTCTCCGGAGCAGGAAGAGGCTTAAACTTAAAAAGTTTGTTTTCAGAAGTAAATGAAAATATTACTGCTTATAATATCAATACACATAGACATCTACCTGAGATAATTCAGGAACTTACAGGGTCTGAACCAAACACCATGCAAGTTACTTTTACACCGCACTTGATCCCTGTAACGCGTGGTATCTTGAGTACAATTTATGTTTCTGTGCAGGATAATGCTGCTGATATAATTGATATATATAAAAACTTCTATAAAAATAGTCCTTTTATTCGGATATTGCCTGAAGGCATAGCTCCTCAGACAAAACATGTCTATGGCTCAAATTACTGTGACATAGGTATCTTTCAAAACAAAGAGGCACATCAAATTATCATTATCTCTGCCATTGATAATCTGGTAAAAGGTGCCAGTGGGCAGGCCGTACAGAATATGAACATTGTTTGTGGGCTTGAAGAAACCGCAGGTCTAAATTTGACACCAGTGTTTCCATAAAGGCAATTCTGTGAAGATAATAAAAGGTGGCATAACGGCTCCTCTAGGATTTAGAGCGGCAGGTATACATTGTGGAATAAAATCATCTAAAAAGGACCTTGCTCTTATATTTTCAGATAAAACAGCCGTTACTGCAGGAATGTTTACAACAAATCAAGTCAAATCTGCCCATGTTTTGCTTGATCTAAAAAAGCTGCACAAAAAAGAATCGCAGGCAATTATAGTTAATAGCGGCAATGCCAATGCGTGCAATGGCGTTAAAGGAAGGGACAATGCTATAGAAATGTCTGAATATACTGCAAAATGCCTGGATATAGATAAGCAAGGTGTACTTGTGGCATCTACCGGCATAATTGGAAAGCCGCTTCCCATGAATAAGATTAAGAAAGGAATTGAAGATATTTTCGAAAAACTCAGCGTTGATGGCTCTAAGGATGCTGCTGAGGCTATTCTTACAACTGATACTGTAATAAAAGAGATTGCTGTAGATACAGGGATTAAAGGCAGAACGCCAAATGATATAAGAATTGGCGCAATTGCCAAGGGCTCAGGAATGATTGCTCCCAATATGGCTACAATGCTCTCGTTTATAACAACAGATGCCTGTATAGAATATGAAGAATTATTCACAGCTTTGAGAGAATGTGTAAACACAACATTTAATATGCTGAGTATAGATGGAGATATGAGCCCTAATGATACAGTTATTATTATGGCGAATGGTGCCTCAAGAAATAAAAGAATAAAATTTAAAACTCCTGAATATAAAAAGTTTACTGATGGACTGAATTATGTATGTGCATATCTTACAAAAAAGGTTGCTTCTGATGGTGAAGGCGCAACAAAACTGGTTGAGGTACAGATTAAAGGCGCAAGAAACATAAAGGATGCTAGACGCGCAGCTAAAGCAGTAGCTAATTCCAATCTTGTAAAAACAGCTCTTAATGGATGCGACCCCAACTGGGGAAGAATCCTCTCCAGTTTAGGAGCAGCGCGAATAAAAATTAAGCCCGGAGAAATTGATATTGCAATTAACTCTGAACCAATAGTTCACAATAGTATAAGCACAAACTTCTCTCAGGAAAAACTGCATAAGATCCTGAAAGAAAAAGAAATTACAATAACAATCAATTTAAATGTTGGAGATTACAGTTCAACTACATATACTTGTGATATGTCAGAGGAATATGTAAAAATAAATGCGCATTATCACACATGAAAATTAAATAGGATTATATGAATATAGCCTTGATATCACTAATAGCTTTGGTAATGGCAATTGCTATTGGCTATTTCAGGAAACTAAATACTGGGATAGTGAGCATTGGGTTTGCCTTTTTAATTGGTGTCTTTCTAGTTGGTTTGGAAGCAAAACAGATTATAGGAGGATGGCCGCTCAAATTGTTTTTTGTGTTATTAGGAATGACCTTTTTGTTTGGTATTGCAGGGGTTAATGGTACCTTAAAATTGGTGGCCCAAAAGGTAATTTACGTAACAGGAGGGAATAGGAAATTAATTCCCATAGCATTTTTTGTTATGTCTGGGATGCTGGCAGCTATTGGACCTGGGAATATTGCTATATGTGCTTTGATCCTGCCAATAGCTATGGCTGTATCTTCTGAAGAAAAAATTTCTCCTTTATTGATGGCAACAATGGTTATTGCCGGAGCCAATGCTGGCGGTTTGTCTCCAATAGCTCCTACAGGAATAATAGGCGTTACTCTGGCAAAAGAACAAGGCTTGGATATTGGAATGCGGGTTTTTTTAAAGCAAATAACAGGTCAGTCTATTTTAGCAGGGATCCTTTACTTTTTTCTGAGAGGACACAGATTAAAAAGTAATAAAGGGACATTGCATATACCATCCAGCTTTAACAAAAAACAATGGATCACTATAGGGATAATTCTTCTTGTGGTCATTGGAATTATTTTTGGAAGATGGAATATAGGATTAGCCGCATTCCTTGGTGCAGCAATACTTCTTGTCTTGAGAACAGCCAATGAAGACGAAGCAATTGCTTCCATTCCCTGGTCAACTCTGATATTAGTTTGTGGAGTTGGTATGCTAATAAATGTATGCAGAGAAGCTGGAGGAATAGAGCTTCTAACAAAGTTATTAGCAACATTTATGAATAAACGAACTGTAGGTCCTGTTATGGCTCTTACAGGTGGAGTAATGTCGATTGTTTCCAGTGCATCTGGAGTGGTTATGCCTACCCTGATTCCAACAGTATCAAATCTGGTAATCAAAATTGGGGGTAGTCCTGCAAGTGTTATCTCAGCAATAATTATGGGTGCTCATGTAGTGACCAATAGCCCTCTATCCACTCTGGGAGCATTAGCAGTAGCTTCTGCTGGCAAAGAGGTAGACAAAGAAGCTCTTTTCAGAGGATTACTTATATTAGCAATCCTTGGGCTGGTTTATGCTGCCTGTATTGTGTATATTGGTATTGTGTAATTATGGAAAAACTGATTGAAAAAGCAAAGGTGCTCATAGAAGCACTGCCATATATCAAAAAGTTTTACGGAAAAAAAGTAGTCATAAAATATGGCGGAAGTGCAATGGAGCATGGAAAAATTAAAAAAGCCATTATGCAGGATATTGTGTTTATGAAGTATGTTGGAATGAACCCGATTATTATTCACGGCGGTGGAAATGCTATAACTGAAGCGCTTAAAAAGATGGGAAAGAAATCGCAATTTGTGGATGGATTGCGTGTTACTGATAAAGAAACAATTCAAGTTGTAGAACAAGTGCTTGTTGAGAGGGTAAATAAAGAGATTGTCTCTCTGATCAACGAATCAGGAGGGAACGCTCTTGGCATTAATGGAAAATCCGAATCTCTTATTATGGCAGCAAAACTGAAAGCGAATAAGGACCTGGGATTTGTAGGACAAATCATCAGAATACAGCCTGAAAAATTGGATGAGCTCTGTAATCAAGGCATTATTCCTGTAATAGCGCCTCTTGGGCTTGGCGAAAACGGAGAAACCTACAATATAAATGCTGACACTGCTGCCTCAGAAATTGCGGCTGCTCTGAAAGCGCAAAAACTGGTTTTGTTAACGGATGTTCCCGGCATATTAAAGGATAAATCTGATGTGGAATCAATAATGTCTACGCTTAAGATATCTGAAATCAAGGTTCTTAAAAAGAGAGGTATAATTACAGGAGGCATGATACCAAAAATACATGCATGCGAGAAAGCATTGGAAGCAGGTGTTAGAAAATCACACATTATTGACGGAAGAATCCTGCATTCTTTATTATTGGAGATATTTACCGATAAAGGCATAGGAACAGAACTTATAAGAAGATGACAAAGCTCATGAGAGTTATGATGGTATCTCGCGAAAGAGTTAGAAAAGCAATATATTTTAAAAAACCCGACAAAATGCCTCATTTTTTACCGGATGAGAATGAGAATGATCTTATCTGGCTTTGGCCAAAAAGACCGGCGGAAAAACAAGGCTGGGCAGAAGTCGGGGGTATTGACCAGAGGATTGATGAATGGGGTGTTGTGTGGGAAAGGTCGCACGACCACGTCGAAGATGGAGAGGCAAAAGAATATCCAATTAAAGATATTACAAAACAGTCAGAATATACTTTTCCTGACAGTAATAGCGATGAATATCTCAAAGATATTACTGAGGCTGTTGCAAAAAATAATGTCGATAAAAATCCGAAATATTGCCTTGGTGTTATGCCCTTTAGTTCGTTAAATGAGGGGACTCATAATATACGGGGCTTGCATAATATGTTTCTTGATTACTATGAGCATCCTGACGAGCTCAAGGCTCTAATTGGGCGTTTGGCAGATGGCCAGCGCGAATCAATCAGAAAACTTGCTAAGTGTGGTTGTGATGGAGTGATGGGGTACGATGATTGGGGGTTGCAGGACAGGCTTATGGTCAGTTTAGACATGATAAAAGAATTTTTTATGCCACATTATAGGAGAAACTGGAATCTGGCACATGAATTAGGCATGGATGTATGGTTGCACTCGTGTGGTTACATTATAGACCTCCTGCCAGTTTTTATCGACGCAGGTCTGAATGTGATTCAGATGGACCAGCAGGAGAATATGGGATTAGAAAATCTAAATAAACGTGTAGGCGGTAAGATCGCATTCTGGTGTCCAGTTGATATTCAAAGGACAATGGTCAATGGCACGAATGAAGACATTGTGGCTTATGTCAAACAAATGATAAAGACTGTTGGCGCACACAATGGTGGATTAATCAGCATGGCATATAGTAGTCCTGAGGCGGTAAATCATACGCAGGAAAAGATTAAGACCATGTGTATGACCTTCCGCAAGTTTGGTCTCTATAAGGGAAGACAAGATGGTTAAACGAACTATCCGGAAGGCAATTACACAAAATCCTATTTATCCTACAGTAGACCTGAGAGATATGGTGAGGCAACACGTTATATCTCGTAGTCTTGCTTGTATGGAAAAAGCGACTAAACGACGTAGACATTTTCTGAAAACTGGTCAGATAAAAAAGTACAAGCAAAAAGTATGTACTGCTGTCCGTAATTTCTACGGTAAGTTGCCTTTGTCCAAGAACGGCGTGCCATTGGAGGTGATACAGGTCAGCTCGTTTAAAAAAAATGGTTATCGCCTTGAAAATGTGCTTTTTGACTCATTCCCTGGATGGCAGGTAAATGCAACTGTTTATGTCCCACTTAATTTCACTCCACCATTTCCAGCAGTAGTAATACCGGTAGGCCATTCTGGTAAACAATTTGAATCTTACCAGTTACCAGCACAGTTTTTTGCACGATGTGGATATATCGCAGTGGTTTTTGACCCCCCAGGCCAGGCTGGTGAAAAAAAGCCGGGTAATGACCATTTTATTGATGGTGTTCGTTGTTATCTTGTTGGGAAAACCTCAAGCTGTTATTTCGTGGCAGATGCCTTGCGCTGTATTGATTATTTGGGAACCCGAAGTGATGTTGATCTTAGTAATGGTGTGGCTATGACGGGCGTTTCCGGCGGAGGCACAACTACAACTCTAGCCGGTCTGTTGGATGACCGGGTTTCTGTTCTTGGCCCTTCATGCTGTCTTTCGCCGCTGGCTGATCTTGATATATCCCAATGCTATGCCGGTTGTCCTGAAACTCATATGTGGCGGCGTTACGCTGAAGGAATTGATGAAATTGATTTGCTCTGCGGCGCCGTGCCAAAGCCCACACTGCTGATGGCAGGCGAATTTGATGAGGTGTTCCGCGTTGAGGATACAAGAAGACTGGCAAAAGAGGCACAGGAATTTTATAAAGCAATTGGCAAAGGCGATCATTTCGAATTTTTTGTTGACCATGCCGGACATTGTTACTCGTTGACACAGGCCAGACAGTTTGTCAGGTTCATGAATCGGTGGTTGCGCAACGAGCCGGATCGGCCTATTCAAGATCTTGCGGATGATGTCTTTGCCCTAGATCCATACGAGGAACTTCAATGCTACCCCAGCACTGATGTGAATATGCGTTCTTTAACTTTAGATCAGGCGCAGGAGCTTGAACATACCCGTGACCCCAATACTAAAAAGATCCTCAACGCGGCTTCTGCAATTGCTGGAGCTGGTGGTATTTCTGCTGTGTCGAAGGGCAAAGTAGGCAATCCATTCCGGGTGTGGACTCATTTCTGGCAACAGATTATATTGCAACCGGAGGAAGATATTGAACTTCCTGTAACTTTTCTCTATGCGGAAAAGAATCCAACTGCCGCTCTTCTTCACTTCGATGACAAACATCGCAATCAACATCTTTACCGTAATGGAGTTCTCGCGGCTGCTATTCGTTTTCTTGACTGCAAGCAGCTTGGATTCAATATTTTTAGTGTTGATTTACGCGGCTGGGGGGACTCTTCTCCGGCAATGTATCCGTACGAGCTGTCCGGCTGGGGCGGTGTTGACAGATATATGGCCTATGCCAGTGCTGCGTTGGGTGATTCAGTCATGGCCATGCGCATTCGCGATGGTCTTGCCTCGTTGGCATATCTGCGTTCACGCTCAGAAGTTGATACAGATAAGATAATAATTTCCGGTTGTGGCTTAGGCGGGATTGTTGCTCTTCATGTAGCCGCCATTGATAGGAAAGTTCATGGAGTAGTAATCTGGGATTGCCTGGTAAGTTTCAAGTCCCTACTTGAAACAGAGAATTACGCTTGGCCGGCGGATACCTTTATTCCTAATGTTCTTTTGCATTATGATTTGCCTGAATTAGCGGCGGCACTTCCTATGTCCAGCCTTGTGTTGCGGCCGCTTGACGGAACAAGTGTTCCCGTATCATCTGCTCTTCTCAGCCGGCTCAACCAGGATGCTGGCAGGGAAATATATTTGCCGGATAGCGGTAGAAAAACAATTGTTGAACATATTCAAGCGCTCTACCGCCAATAGAGAAATTATAGGAGAAAGGCATTATATGAAAAAACGAAATCAGACAGCAGAAAATAATCTTAAACCGTATTTAGAAAAATTGGAGGCAATGATTGATCTTGGCCATGTTCAGCATACCCGTCAGCTTCAGCGCCGAGCATGTTGATAGTGATTAAAAGTTGAATTATATCAAGGAGGAATAGTGGGAACTGTCAAAAATAATAAAAAGGATATATTTGCCGAAATAGCTGTGCAACGGCAGTCTTTACAAAAGCAGGAACTGGTCGAGTCTCTCCCACCTCAACTGTCTCGGCATTTTTTACCAATTGGCAAGTCTGATCCCGGGGCAGCCTTCAAGCCCGGTCCGAAACTGGATACAGCGGCTAAACTTCAGCGCGAACTGGAACGACAACGCCGTATCCACACCAAATTTATGAAGGACTTAGCCCCAAACCCGTCGCAGACGAGAACCTCTGTGCCTTTGATATCGTTTGACTGGCGGGAAGAAACAAATGCCGACCGGAAAGATTTTCAGCATGTTCTCTCTGGCGAGGGAATATGGAAAAAGGTAGAGATACCGCATTATGGCGGGCCGCTGGGTCGGGCAGTTACCTATTATCGCACTTTTTTTACTGTAACCAGGACCATGTTAGATAAAGGGGCTATTTTTATCTGTTTCAAAGGAGTTGATTATAAGGCGCATATCTTTATAAACAGTGCGTATATTGGTTCGCATGAAGGTTTTTTTGGCCATTTTGAGTTTGATTTCACTTCAGTTGTTAGAGAAGGTAAAAACACACTGCTGGTCAAGGTGGAAAATGATGCGATCTGTATGGGCAATGATTCATGGGGTGATGATGGACATAAGTACGAAGGAGACAAAATCTACGCTGCCACTGGCCCGGGTTACGATGACCCTAAAATCGGCTGGCATCATTGTCCACCGGGAATGGGTATTTACCAGGATGTTTTTATAGAAGCCCGTACACCGATCCATATTCATGATATCTTTGTTCGTCCGGTGTTAGAAGAAGCCCGTGCTGAAGCCTGGATCGAAGTATACAGCTGTAGCAAACTGAGACAGGATATTTCATTGGAGTTCTCTGTTTTTGGACAGAATTTCCGTAAAACGGTTTTTTGCAACCGTAAAGTTGCCGTAGATTATGCAGGACCTGGAATCAATTATTACCGGATTCCATTTAATTGTCCTAATCCAAGACTGTGGGAGCTAGAGACTCCATGGCTTTATCAGATCCAGGTAACGGTGTTGAATGAAAAGGGAAAACAATTAGATGTAGCAGCCCGCCAGTTTGGTATGAGATCGTTCCATATAGATGAAGAAAATGAACCGAGAGGAAGAATGTATCTCAACGGAAAGGAAATACGTCTGCGCGGGGCAAACACAATGGGGCATCTGCAGCAATGCGTAATCAAAAGGAACTGGGATCAGCTCAGAGACGATATTCTGTTAGCCAAGATTTGCAATATGAATTTTCTGCGGTTGACCCAGCGTCCTGTGCAGTCTGAGATTTATGATTTCTGCGATAAGCTGGGTATGATGACGCAAACAGATTTACCTCTTTTTGGTGCTTTACGGCGCAACCAGTTTTGCGAGGTTGTCAGGCAGTCGGAAGAGATGGAACATCTCGTACGTGCGCATCCATGCAATATTATGGTATCATATATAAACGAGCCGTTTCCTAATGCCTTGGGTAAAGCACATCGTCATCTTGTACGTTCTGAATTAGAAGACTTTTTTATTGCTGCGAATAAGGCAGTACATTTGGCTAACCCTGACCGTATTATTAAGGCTGTTGACGGCGATTATGACCCTCCTGCACATGGATTACCTGATAATCATTGCTATAATGGCTGGTATAATGGTCATGGGCTTGATATAGGTAAATTGCATAAAGGTTTTTGGCAGAAGGTCAAGCCGGGCTGGTTATACGGCTGTGGTGAATTTGGATCTGAGGGGCTTGATCCCGTAGAAGTTATGCACAAGTGGTATCCAAAGAATTGGATACCTAAAAATAAAAAAGAAGAAGGAAGATGGAACCCGGACCGTATTGTCAAGGCACAGACTGGAAGATTTCATTATATGTGGTTTGAAACGCAGCACACTTTAAAAGATTGGGTAAAAGCCAGCCATGTGCATCAGACATGGGTGACGCGTTTGATGACAGAGGCTTTTCGCAGGGATAACCGTATGAATTCATTTGCAATCCATCTGTTTATAGATGCGTTTCCAGCTGGCTGGATGAAAGCAATTATGGATGTGGAAAGACAACCCAAGCCTGCGTATTTTGCCTACCGTGAAGCACTCACACCCCTAATGGCAAATCTTCGGACGGACAGGTACTCCTTTTTCAGCAGTGAGAAAATCTCCATGGAGGTATGGATATGCAATGACCTTAACCACACGCCGCGCAAATCCAGCCTGCGTTATCAGATAGAGTATGCAGACAAGATCGTCTGTTCTGGTAGAGCTGTAGCGAATGTGCCTCTATGTGGCAGCAAGTTCCAGGGATTTTTGCGGTTCTCGGCGCCTGTTGTGAGCAGTCGATCAAAATTAATTGCACGATTGGGATTATTTGATGAAAACAATGAACTTCTACATGATACTTCCATTTCTCTTGATGTGTTTCCTGCGCACGTAATTACGAAAAAGTGGAAGATTCGCATTGTCGGTTCAGCGTCCGGCAAGGGGAAACAATTGGCTGAGGAATTGGGTTTAAGTGTAAGAAGAAGCGGCTCTTTTCATCACGATGATATAATTCTAATTGATGATATATACGTATTTTCAAAGATGTATAAAGAAATAACCGTGGCTGTCAGTAGAGGTGCTACAGCAGTCTTTTTAGAACTTCCTGAGGGTAAATACCATATTGCAGGAAGTGAGGTTACGATTACCCCTTGTGGAATGGGGAACCGACATTTCGCATCTCGAAATACTGAACATATTCTTGTAAAAGACTTTCTGCCTGACGATTTCAAGTTCTGGCACAACTCACAAAAGGGACACATGACACCGTTTCTTTCAACAACATTCACCGCTCCCGGTTGGAATGCAATTTTGACAAGTGGTAATGGCAATTGGAAGGGTGATTGGCAACCTGCTCTGGCTGCGGCTGAGATGAAGGCAGGTAAAGGGCATTTCCGCGTTTGTCAGGTTAATTTATCAGATTTTGTCAGGACCAATCCTGTGGCAATGATTTTCGCACGTCGGTTGCTGGAATATTGATACTACCTACTAGATTTACCTCAGAAGATAGCTTTATTATTTTTAAATAGATTTTTGTATCAACTAATGATAGAATTTTGAGTAGTTTTTTGTGTGAGGAAATGGATGGATACTGCTGAAATAATAAAGTTAAGTAAAAGACACATAATGAATACATATGGTGAGCGTTCCATTGCACTTGTAAAAGGTAAAGGCGCTTATGTCTGGGATGCTGACGGGAAGAAGTATCTGGATTTTCTTTCGGGAATTGCAGTTAATGCATTAGGACATTGCCATCCTGAAATTGTGGGAGCCGTTAAAAAACAAGTTTCTACATTGATTCACGTATCAAACTTCTATCATATTAAACAACAGGCAGAACTTGCAGAATTACTCATTAAACACTCTTTTGAGGGCAAGTGTTTCTTCTGTAATAGCGGAGCAGAAGCAAATGAAGCTGCTGTGAAACTTGCAAGAAAATCAACAGAACAGGAAAAATTTGAAATAATCACGATGACTGGATCTTTTCATGGGCGGACATTAGCAACTGTCACAGCAACAGATAATACGAAATATCAGAAAGGGATTGGTCCCCTGCCGGATGGATTTAAACAAGCTGTTTTTAATGATATAGGAAGTGTTAAGAAATGTATTAGCGATAGAACCTGTGCAATTATGATTGAACCTGTTCAGGGAGAAGGTGGAATTCATATAGCAAAAAAAGAATTTATAATTGAATTAAGAAAACTTTGTAACAGCGAAAAAATTCTTTTAATATTTGATGAGGTGCAGTGCGGACTTGGAAGGGTAGGAAAACTATTCGCTTATGAGCGCTATAATGTAAAGCCGGATATGATAACACTGGCAAAAAGTTTGGGAAGCGGACTGCCTATTGGAGCGTTGATTGCTAAAGACAAAACCAGTTCAGGATTTGGACCGGGAGATCACGGAACAACATTTGGCGGAAATCCTCTCTGCTGTATTGCTGCATTAACAACACTAAAAATCATACTTAGAGATAGTTTACCTCAACACGCTTCGGAAATGGGCGAATACTTCAAAAATAAACTTGAAGCGCTCAAAGAGAAATATTCCTTTATCAGGGAAGTTCGCGGTATTGGTTTGATGATTGGAATGGAGTTGAATTTTGAGTGTAAAGAAATCGTCGCAGATTGTGCAAAAAATGGACTCTTAATAAACTGTACATCTAAAAATGTCCTGCGCTTTCTTCCTCCGCTCATGATATCTGAAAAAGAGATTGATAAAGCTGTGAATATACTGGATAAAATTCTTGGAAGGCTACCTTAATAAATCTTCTTTTGAGAAATGAACTGTAAATCTATAGCAAGATACGCGATATTTGTAATAGTTATAGGCATAATACTTTGGCTTATAATAATATCATCAGGTCCTATAAAGTGTATACCAACAGTTTGTAAATTTGCTCAAAAACACAATATGGACTCAGCTCTGATAATGGCAGTTATAGAAGTAGAAAGTAAATTTAATCCCAAAGCAGTATCAAAAGCAGGAGCAATAGGCTTAATGCAGATCATGCCAAAAACAGCAAAGGCTGTCTCACGTGAACTGAAGATAAAAAAATACAATAAGGATTCTTTATATAACCCTGGAATTAACATCAAAATCGGCACATACTATTTAAAAAAATTACTACTGGAATTCAATAATGACATTGACCTGACTCTTGCAGCTTATAATGCAGGCATGGGGAATATTAGAAAATGGCAAGAACAGAAAAAAGAAATTCCATTTGAGGAAACCAGGACATTTGTTAAAAGAGTAAAATCTGCGCGGGTAAAATATAAGCTATTTAGTAAATTTTTTAATAAAAGGAGAAATACTCTATGAAAAAAATTGTAGTTGCATACTCAGGGGGACTTGATACTTCTATTATAATTCACTGGCTAAAGAAGAAATACAATGCTGAAATTATTGCATATACCTCAGACCTCGGGCAGGGCGAATATCTGGAGCCTCTTAAAAAAAAGGCAATAAAAACAGGTGCTTCCAAGATATATATTGAAGATTTACGAGAAGAATTTGCTAGAGATTATGTATTCCCTTCTCTGAGAGCATGCGCACTATATGAGAACAAATACCCTCTAGCGACTGCATTAGGCCGTCCTCTTATTGCAAAAAGACTTTTAGAAATTGCAAAGAAAGAAAAAGCTGATGCAGTGGCACATGGATGTACCGGCAAAGGCAATGATCAGGTGAGATTTGAGGCAACATTTGCAGCTTTAAATCCGGATATAGAAGTAATTGCCCCGTTGCGAGAATGGAAACTTAAGTCAAGAGAAGATGAAATGCAATATGCAAAAAAGCATAGTATTCCTGTTGATGTTACAAAGAAGAGTCCTTACAGCATTGATAGAAATCTGTGGGGAGTAGCAATTGAATGCGGGGCTCTTGAGAATCCATGGATTGAACCCCCTGAGGAAGCATATCAGATTACAAAATCTCCACTAAAGGCTCCAAATAAGTCAACATATATAGAGATATACTTTGAGGCAGGCATACCAAGAAAATTAAATGAAAAGGCTATTAACAGTATAAATTTAATAGAAAAATTAAATCAATTGGGTGCCCAAAACGGCATTGGCAGAATAGACATGGTTGAGAACCGTCTTGTAGGAATTAAATCCAGAGAGATATATGAGGCTCCTGCAGCGGTTATTCTTCATAACGCTCATAACGCTCTTGAAGCATTAGTTCTTGATAGAGAAACCATACATTTTAAGCAAATAATCTCGCAGAAGTATGCAGAGATAATATATTACGGATTATGGCATTCTTCCCTAAAAGAAGCTCTGGACGAATTTGTTAATAAAACACAGGAGAATGTAACAGGAACAATAAAGATAAAACTTTACAAAGGTACATGTATTGTTGTAGGACGAAAATCAAAGTTCTCTCTGTACAGCGAAAATCTTGCTACTTACACCTCTAAAGATACATTTGACCACAAATCTGCAAAGGGATTTATTGATATCTGGAGTCTTCCTCTAAAGGTTAAAGCACTGCTTGAAAAAAATAAAAAATAGTTTATAGCCTCTTTACTAGGGGACGGGTCACGATTTGCCTGTTCATTTCCAAACTCCACAAAAAAACTAATTGACAGTCCGTTAAATAGTTCTATAATATATCTGGTATACCAGATAAACTAAGATGAAAAGCGAAACTTTAATAGAAAAAGGCTATAGGAATTTTAAAAAAGCGATTATTTCGGGAGAGTTCTGCCCAGGACAATCATTGCCTCAACGAAAAACAGCAGAACGCTTTGGGATTACAACTATCACTGCCCGAGAAATATTTAGAAGATTGGAACATGACGGGCTTATTGAAATAGAGCCTAAATGGGGTGCAAGCGTGACGGAGCTAGACCCGGAACAAATTAAAGGCAAATATCTTGTGAGAGAGGCATTGGAAAGGATGTCTGCCCGGCTTATGGCAGAGAACGCAAACAAAGATGATTTTAATATGCTGCATGAACTGGCGGATAAATGCGATTCTGCTTTTCAAGTAGCCCAGCCAGATCGCATATTAACTGCTCAGATTCATTATAATTTTCACATAGGTATTGCTAATGCAAGTCACTGCAAAGAGCTTGTTAAGGAGTTAGAGAGAATTAATCTGCAAACCCTTATGTGGTTCAATGCATTACGTGCTGATTACACATGGCATAAGGAGAATCCAAGCTGGCATAAAGAACTTATTGATGAATTCAAGACACGAGATCCCATAAGAGCAGAAAAAGCAATTTCCGCTCACATCAAAAAAGGGCTTGATGCAGAATTAGAATCAATGGGATTATGATAATAGCAAGGGGTGGTGAATTGTATGTTAATAAAAAAGGCTGTAATCTTTCACTAGTTACAAAAATTGGAGATAAATATGAATAATCCTGTAAAGGAAAAACTCAAGAATAAAGAGGTAACATTAGGAAGCTGGATTATGATTGGGCATCCGGAAGTTGCAGAAATAATGGCACAGGCCGGATTTGACTGGATTGCTGTGGATATTGAACATTCACCGATAAATTTTGAAACTGTACAGGCGCTTTTCCAGGCAATGAAAGGAACAAACTGTCAGCCATTCGTAAGATTATCCGATAATGACCCGGTAGTAATCAAGAGAGTTATGGACTGTGGCGCTACTGGCATAATAGTTCCAATGGTAAATTCAATGGAGGATGCAGAGAAAGCTATCAAAGCTGTAAAATATCCTCCTGAGGGAAATAGAGGTGTAGGTCTTGGAAGAGCGTCAGGGTATGGAGCCCATTTTGAAGATTACTTTAAGACAATAAATGACCAAGTTGTTGTTATAGTCATGATTGAGCACATTGATGCAGTTAATAATATAGACTCCATACTTTCCGTTCCAGGAATAGACGGGATTTTTATAGGGCCGTATGATCTATCTGGTTCCATGGGCATTGCAGGACAGCTTGAACATCCGGATGTGATAGATGCCAGAGAGAAGGTGATTAAAAGCGCACATAAGCATAACATTGCACTCGGCATATATGTTGTCTACCCAAATTCTAAAGAAGTAAAAAATAGAATAGAAGAAGGATATACATTTATTGCGTATTCTACAGATACAATTATGCTTGGTGAAGAGTGTAGAAAATTTATGTTATTTAATACAGATACAGATAGAAAGGAATAAAAATGAAACAGTCAATTGATTCTCGGAATATTATGAATGGAGCTGAAATCCCTTCGGAAGGATACTGTGACCAGCCTTATATAGTTATTACGGATGAGGGGACATGGCTCTGTGTTATCACTACAGGAAGTGAGAGAGAAGGAGAGAAAGGTCAGCACGTTGTCTCAATAATCAGTAATGACCAGGGGAAGACCTGGTCAAAGTCTGTGGATGTAGAGCCAGCGAATGGTCCGGAGGCTTCTTATGCAGTGCTTCTTAAGATGCCGGGCGGAAGAATTTACTGCTTTTACAATCATAACACCGATAACATGCGGGAGGTGATTGCTGACAACCCACCTTTCAAAGATGGCAAGTGTAGACGTATGGATATGGTTGGCTATTTTGTGTTTAAGTACAGTGACGATAAGGGCAAAACTTGGTCGGATAAACGCTACGTCGTCCCAGTGCGGGAAATGGCGATTGACAGGGAAAACGCATATGGCGGAAAGGTACGCTTTTTCTGGAACGTGGGTAAACCCTTCATACACGACGATGCGGCGTACGTTTCGCTCCACAAGGTCGGCGGATTTGGAGCAGGTTTCTTCACGCGAAACGAAGGCGTTTTACTGAAAAGCAAAAACATTCTTAGCGAGAAAAATCCTAAAAAAATCATATGGGAAACGCTGCCTGACGGTGATATTGGGCTGTGCACTCCACCCGGCGGCGGGCCGATTGCCGCCGAGCACAGTTATTGCGTGTTGAGTGACGGGACGTTCTACAGTGTCTATCGCAGTATTGATGGACATCCAGTCTACGCCTACAGCCGCGATAACGGACATACATGGACAGAACCGAAGTATAAGCAATACGCTGACGGGCGGCTTATGAAACATCCGCGAGCAGCTAATTTCGCATGGAAGTGCTCTAACGGGAAATATCTATACTGGTTTCACAATCATGGTGGTCGCGATTACGAAGATCGCAATCCGGTATGGCTCTGCGGAGGTGTGGAAGCAGATACACCGGAAGGAAAGGTTATCCAGTGGTCACAGCCAGAAATTATCCTATACGACGATGACCCATATATTCGAATGAGCTATCCTGACTTAGTGGAAGAAAACGGACAGTATTACCTTACCGAGACGCAGAAGAACGTGGCACATGTTCACAAACTAGATTCTGAGCTACTTGAAGGGCTATGGAACCAGTTTGATAACGCAATAGTTACTACGAAAGGACTTGTCTTAGCCCTTCCGAAAGACAGTATGCCGGATGAAACTGATATGCAAAAACTGCCAAAATTTTGTGCACGTGACAGTAAACGCCTGGATTACGGCACAAAAAATCTGTGCCAGGGTTTTACTATTGATATGTGGATTCGATTTAACTCACTGGATGCAGGACAAGTTGTGCTGGATAGCCGAACAGAGAACGGGCAGGGAATTTGTCTGTGGACAACGTCACGCAAGACACTTGAAATCGTGCTGAATGACGGTCGTACTGAGAACCGCTGGGACTGCGATTCAGGAATGTTGGAGCAAGGAAAGCTTCACCATGTTGCTGTCATTGTTGATGGCGGACCCAAAATTATCACCTTTATAGTTGATGGTATGCTGTGCGATGGTGGAGAATATCGTCAATTTGGCTGGGGGCGGTTTAACAGGAATCTTCGTGATATAAACGGTTCAAAGAGACTCAGAATTGCGCTCTCACTCAAAGGGCAACTTGAGTTGCTTCGTATTTATGACCGGTATCTGAGAACATCTGAGGTTATAGGCAATTTTAAAGCGGGAAAATCAGGGAACTAATATGACTTAAAAGGAGCGATTTGAGGCTACGTGTGAGCTTAGGGAACCAGACAGTATCCCCATTGATTACCTCGCACATCCTGAAATAGACAAAAAACTAAAACAGCATCTTGATTGCGAAACGGAAGAACAGCTCTTGGCCAGGCTGGATTGTGATTTTTATTACCTCCCGGGGCGTGACATTTCCCAAAACGAAGGCTTTTTGAATTATTATAAAGGTCCTGTCTTGGAAATGACCGATAAGGAGCGAACGTGTGCCTTAGGGATCCGCTGGTCACGCGGTGCTTATGACAGCAAGTTCTCTGTGGACGAAGCTATTGCCGGACCGCTGGAAAATGTGAAAACGGAACAGGACATCCTTACTCACCGCTGGCCAATGACTGAAGATTTTGATTTCTCGACATTGGTCAGTGAATGCGAGGTGCATTCCGACCGCGTAATAATCGGTGGCCTGTGGACTGGCATCATGGGCGATGCGTATCGTCTGCACGGCTTCCAGAATTTTCTGATGAATATGGCACTTAAACCACAACTAATCAAGACATTGATTAATAAAGTTACTGATGTATATCTTGAGCTGAACGATGCGATATTCTCTCAATTGAAAGGCAAGTTGGACGTATGGTTTTTCGGCAACGATTTTGGCAGTCAGAGCGGTCTGTTGTTTAGTGTTGATATGTGGCACGAGTTTTTCTTCAAGAACATTAAAAAATTAACGAATCTTGCCCATAGTTATGGATTGAAGGTAATGATGCACTCCTGCGGCGCAATTTCTGAGATTATCCCTGCCCTTATTGAAACAGGAGTTGACATACTTGATCCTATTCAGGTAACTGCAACCGGCATGGATCCGCAATCGCTGGTTAATAAATTTGGCGGCAAGATTATATTTCATGGCGGCATAGATACCCAGCAGGTATTGCCTAACAGTACACCTGAAGAAGTCGTTGTTCACGCTCGTGAAGTCATGAAGACGCTAAATCAAAAAGGCGGCTACATTTTCGCGCCAAGCCAAATTCTGGGCAATGATATCCCGATTGAAAATATTGTGGCAATGTATGGAGCAGTCAACAAATGACAAATAATTCATGGAAAAAATCTATTAAAGATCGAGTCGAACTGTTCAGGCAATATTATGTGATGAAGAACCCCAGACCACTGCTCGGTTTCTTCTTGGGAAGTGAGTTTCCTTTGCATAGGTATCCAGCCTCGAAATCCTTACCGGAGGACAGACCTTTAACTCCCGATGATTTTGAAGTCGAACCATACCTTGATGATTGCGACAAATTATTTGAAACTCACGAACAATGCGGTGGCGATTTTATCTGGAGTGCAGCGCCTTTCTGGGGCATTCCCTGGCTGGAGGTAGCTCTGGGCTGTGAAATATTTGCCAGTCATACCACAGGCTCAATTCACAGCGAACCGCCAAAAAAAAATTCCGGACCGGATTCCATTCCAGCATTCAATGCAGGCAATCCGTGGATGCAAAAATCAGTCGAGTTTATTATAAAAATGGCTAAGCGCAGCGGTAGCAGGTGGCCGCTTGCCACCACGCGAATGCGAGGCGTCTCCGACCTGCTGGCTGCATTATATGGCGGCAACGAGATCGTATTCGCGATGATGGAACAGCCCGACGAAATAAAAGCGGCAGCCGAAAAACTAACGAACTTCTTTATCGGTTACGGCAAACTGCAACTGAAGCATACACCCAAATTCTACGGCGGTATCGGCTCATTTTACTATTACATGTGGGCTCCGAATGGCACAATATGGCATCAGGAAGATGCTGCAGCACTGCTTTCTCCAGACTTGTACAAGAAATTCATTGAACCTTGCGACCGGAAGATTGTTAATTCCTTCAATAGTTGCATTATACATCAACACCCGACTGGATATTTTCCTGTGGATTCATATTTGTCTATGAATGTAACCGCCCTGGAGCTGCATATTGACAAGGGTGGCCCCTCAGCCGAGCAGTTATTTGACGTACATAAAAAAATTCTTACCCTGAAACCGCTGTTGATCTGGGGCGATATCTCCGGGAAAGATATGGATTGGATATTCAGCAACCTGCCCCACCAGGGTCTGGCGGTCAACACTGTTGTTTCCTCACCTCAGCAGGCAAAGGATATATGGAATAAATATGTCGCCTGAAGATTGGCGTGAGCACCAAAGAGTTTAAAATAGAAAAAGGAAGAAAGATGAAAAAAACAATTGTTATTACTGAGCTTGAATATAAAAAAGCAAAAGATTTTTTTGACAGCGTAGTAAATGAATTTAAGATAGTTGTCTCCAGTAATGATGAAAAGATACTGGCGGATACGATAAAAAAAGAAAAGGCAAAAGCAGTCATATTAGGAGTTAAGAAATACACAGATTCCTTATATGAATCTATGGACAGAGATGGAATAATAGCGCGTTTTGGCGTAGGACACCCCAAAACCTAGATAGAAGTCTAAAAAAAGGTTAGAAAGAAGTAGCCTCCGCTGGTATAATACCAAAAACAGAGCATCACCCAATGGGTGAAAAACGGAGATAGAAATGCTATTAACAAAAAAGA
>Ga0222681_1000005_pt1 | contig 149541 bp, 154 predicted proteins | sample AntAcemetage1006_FD_179844 | JGI IMG/M metagenome (GOLD analysis project Ga0222681, IMG submission 179844) | Saline water microbial communities from Ace Lake, Antarctica - #1006 | ecosystem: Environmental > Aquatic > Non-marine Saline and Alkaline > Saline | place: Antarctica: Ace Lake... | reverse complement strand
GTCTGTATCTCATAAACATCAGAAACGCCATAAATCCTCCGCCTATTGCTGTATGCAGCCAACCCATCCAATTCACTCCTGTTGGATGCAGCATCTTATCTGTCACATAGTTGTATGGCGCCTGTGGTCCTCTTATGAAGAACCACGAATTCATGTTTATTCCTCCATGCGTGTAAGCCAGTTTCAACGCTATCCAGAATGTAGAGCCAAGACCTATTACCAGAGCCGCTAATATAAACCAGAAAAGCTTTCTTCTGTTTGTCTTTATTACCTCTATTATTTTCAGGCTATGCGCTGTTGCTGCCATTACAAATGTCCTAATGTCTGAAGCCCACACATATGTGAATGCCAGACTTACCATGCCACCAGCTCCAAATATAGATGTCCCTAAACCTGATACTGCAAGAGAAGGAGCTATTGACGGCGCTACCGCGCATGCTATACCTCCCTCTGCAACTATTCTTGTCAAACCTATAAACAATACCAGTGCAAAAAACATGAATACAGGAACTGTTATCGCAGGCATGCCGCTAAAGTACAGCCATGTTCCCATTACAATTAAACCTACCAAGAGCGAGTATACCGACGCTTTGTAAGAGAGTATCTCATTTGTATCATCTATTTTCTTTCTTTGCCCGAATGCTTTGCCGAATACATCCTTGAGATGCTCCCTTGCCATCCATAAGCCTGTTAATACCAATACTATTATTCCTCCAGTCTGCTGATGGTATAGCATTGGAGAACCCTTTATCCCAAAAATGCCTACATTTTCATTGAATCCAAATCCTGTAATATTACAGATCCCTTTTATCACTATTGATAAAAGGCATAAAAACCATAAACTGAATGCCAGCTGCATGTTGATAAAGTACGCATACCCTATCATTGGAAAGCTTACCCTGAATGGCAGGTTTAAAGTGTTACGGAATGTTGAAATACTGTTCTCTAATTGTATATTAGGAATAAAGTGAAAATAACTATGAAAAGCGTTTATTGAACTGATTATGAATGGAATGGCAAATCCCAGCCACATTATTCTGCTCTTGAAGAATGGTCTTATTATGGAACCGTTTTCATCCTTCACCATCTCCAGAGGCAATTGTGCTAATGGGTATATCAACCTCTCCTTCTCTACCCACTGTTTTCTTAATATCACCATTATCGTTATCATTACCATATACAGAGACATAAGAAATATCATCCAGAAGCATATTGGCTTGAGCCATGCTGACCAAGGGATACTCGCGTCCTTTGGCATGCCTTCATAGAACTGCCTTATTACCTCTTTGCCCTGCGGCACCATCCAGCTTTTTATATGTGGTTGTATTAACTCTGCCCATCTGTTTGTCGGGGTTGCAAAGTAAAATGGCGCTGTGATCATCTGAAACAATTGCGTACCAAGCCCCATTGTTGTTACTGAAGAGGTTACAAGCATCATAATGTATATTACCAGAAGCTCTGAGGAATTAAGGGCTATTCTCTTACTTATCAGTTTAAGTATAACCGCTATACCACCTACAAGAATGAAAAACAGGAATATCGCTCCTGCAGGCATGAAGTCTATTGCCATATAGGAACCATGAACAATATCTATGGAGTAATGTGCCATTACAGGAATGAGAAAACACAGCAATGCGCCTATTATAAAACTTCTTAGCCCTACTTGTTTATTTCCCATTCTTTTTTACCGAACTTTCTCTGATAATTAATTTTGCAGAGAGAACGATCCTTTCTGCTTTTTTATCCGGATTCTCTATCCTTTTTCTGAGAAGCTGAACTGCTCTTTTCCCCATCTCTTCTCTTGGCTGTCGGACAGTTGTCAAAGGAATTTTTAATTTGTATGCAATATCGGAATCGTCAAAACCAACAAGACCAATATCCTTTGGAACATTTAACCCAGCTTCTTCTTCTACTGCTTTTGCAACTTCTCCCCAGATATATGGCTTATCAAGCTCACGAGCAAGTAATCCGATAAGTCCTGTTCTCTGGCTAGGTTTTTTTGGAGAAACAAATGTCCCCTTTCCTTGAATTCGGTATAAAAGCCCTTCAGCGCTCAACTCTGAGATTGCTTTGCTTACAGTGAATCTACTAACATTACATTCTTCAGCTAATCTTGGTTCGGATGAAAGAGATTGATGTGGAGAAAGATGCTTTAGCCTTTTTTTAAGTAATTTTTTTACCTGTCCGTATTTAGTAATTGTTCTTATCTCGTTCATAATTTCTAATTTTACAATATGTTCAGTTGACTGTCAATACTCTAAAAATCCTACATAGAAAGCTAAAAAAAGAGTAGAAAGAAGCAGTCTCCACTAGTTAGCAAAAACAGAATATCACCCAATGGGTGAAAAACGGAGACAGGAATATATAATCAATTAAAAAAGGCAATCAGACAGGCAAAAACTGCTGGGAAAAAGATAAAGAGATATAGAAGTGACTCAGCATCGCATCAGAACAAAATATTTAGATTATGCAATGAAGAAAACATAGAATATTACATCAGATCTCTGTATTTGCTGGTCTAAATAGGAATTTGGGGTTTGAGTGTAAATTCTTCCAAATCCTTATACGAATATTGGGGAGTAAATAGAATAGCAGGAATTCCATCAAGAAGAATAGTATCCCCTAAAGCATCTTTAAGTTCTTCCAATTCATCCTAGTCACCCCTTAATATCATTTTATTCTATTTTAAATTCAACATCTGTAGCATTGCCTGGTTCAAGAAGGATACGTTTGCATCCCAAGAGGGTATTCTGGCTGAGAGGACTGGACATCTCAGTGGAATTCTCAGAGAATACCTTAACCGATGCCTTAAAGGATGTAGGATTGGTCACCCTCAATATCAGGCAGTCATCATCATTTTTAATGACTTTCACATCAATATGATCTATCGCGCAGACAAATCCTGTATCTGGCTGGACATATAACCCGGGGACTTCCACATAGGTCAGCATAGTAGAGACTTCAGCCCAGCAAGAACCATGGAAAATACCGCCTATTTGCCCTTTGCCTTCCCAGTCGCTTAAATTAACGCGTTCATTCATCCATCCTGGCGGCATGTTTCCTACTGGACGGTCAGCTCTTGACAAATACTGGGTCAGATTGTGTGCCATCTCCTGTAATAATTTAAGGTATAGTAAATTACCTGTGGCCCGATACAGTTTAAACAGGGAGTTTCCCGACAGGGTACAGATACCAGGAGCACTGTGTTTGTTCTGCACATTGGCCCAAACTGAACCGGTTGTAAGCATTCCTAATTTTCCAAAAAGACTATTGGGAGGGAAATGATAATCATAAGATACACACCAGCTAACACATTGGTTTGCCATATCCACAGCCATATTAATCCAGCGCTTATCCTCTGTTACTTCATAGAGCACAACAAATGATTCCAACAAACCAAAAGCAGATTCGCTGTCAGGGCACTGTAGAATGTCCCCCGGTCCGCCGGTAGTAACTCCTGCCAAGACATCGCGTTTGTAAAAATGCTCAGCCGAAGCGATTGCAACTTCCAAATACTTATCAAAACCGAAATACTGTCCCGCAAGAGCCAGTCCCGCAGAAGCAACACCTGCAGAGGTAGAACCGCCTACAACTATGTCTCCTGTTTCAATATCAACAAACTGGCCAAATTGACCATATCTATCCCACAGGCGAACAAATGCATCGCACAGTTTTTTGGTACCTGAAATCCACCTCTCAGGTATTCTGAAGGAATGATCTTGTTTCTCAAGCAGCATAAACTGCTTCATGACAAAATATAACGCATCACTGTTTTTGCGGATCAAATGCCATTTTTTGGCGTGGGAATTGCTGCAACCATCGTTGTAAAAACGCCTGCCGTCAGATACGCCATAAAAGAAACCCGACTTTGCCTGGGTTTTGCCAAAGAAGAATTCAAAATTCTGTAAAGCACGCTTTTTCGTCAAATCATCGCCCTCAAAGAGAAATGCATGGGTAATCATCATTCCTCCTACCCAGCCTAACTGCCACTTCGTATATGGGCTCTCACCGATTCCCACATGATAATAGCCGTATTCATCGTCCCAGTTCTGTTGGTTTTGTTTTTCGAGTTGAATTGCCCATGCGCTGGAAAATGGGATATGTTGGCGAAGGACAGTTGGGCCTGATAAGTCTTTACGGATTATCAGGAACCGGTCAAAAAGTGCAGGAATGTCAACGCAGTCAAACCAGTAAATTCTAAATCGCAGAGTAAGTTCATCATTTACTTTAAAATCTGCGCCATGATCTTTTGATGGATTGTTTGATATATTACACATTTTATACTGAACATCTTCCCGAACGCCCGGCGCCATTAGCGATATTTTGGCTGTAGAACGATCCGTATTCTCTTCAATATTTATTCCAGAATCTCCCAAAGGTGTTTCCTGGTCCGTCAGGAGCCAGAATCCTTTACCAGTCTCGGGAAAATAAATTCCGATTGCAGGGGTTGATAAATCTCTCGTCAATAACTGAATCCTGGAAGGTCCCTCGCAAACATTTAATCGCGGCACATCAGTAATAATAGTCGGCACATCCACACCAATATCATCCGAAGTTTTGAGATGCGGAGGATAATCCATCCTGCGGGACTTAAACCTGTTTCCTGCATATACCGCCGAAGGCATTACAAGATAGTCATCCTTTGACCAGTTCTCAAAGACAAACTGTGCCCCAACAGCACATTGTTTGACATCTCCTTTTAGAAGTTTGAACGTAAGCACAAACTCGCAGGCATCCGGTCTGTCTTGAACGGGGGAAGCCTTGTACGAACACTTCCACTCAGAGCTGTCAAACTCACTCTGAATATTGAGTTGTTCGCCCGATTCAAATTCTGCTGTTAGACTGTCTTCAAGGTGCGAAAGATCATATTTGTTGATTTTAGCTTCAAAATGACAGTAACTATTTTCCAAGAACTCTATTATATCAGCCACTATTGCTATAACCTCTTTTCTTCTGGATACCAATTCTTCACTCACTCTGAAAAAAGGAGTTTATCATAATCTTCCCAAAGATGGAAATCCATCTTTGAAAGTTTAGCAGAGGGAGAAAGTTCTGTCCCTTTTTCTAAATATGTTGAGTAATCATAGTGACAAAGGGCAAAACCCCATTCATTACTTCTGCTTATTAGTGGTCATGAATTTTCCCCTTAAACTTCTTAGTGTCTCCCGGCATAACATTCATTATTGAACATTTGCTGTTACTTTGGTGCTACCATACCTAAAATTGCTTAAAATCTCAATAAAAATTCAGTTTATCCACTGCCCCTTTTAGATGTTCAGGGGCAAGGTGTGAATATATCATTGTGGTCTTAATATCAGCGTGTCCCATAAGTTTCTAAATAACTGATAAAGTCTTTAAAGTGCTTGTCAACAAGGAAATTACGGAGAATTAAAAAAGAATAGTGCCGAAGGGGGGATTTGAACCCCCAAGGAGTTGCCTCCACATGGTCCTGAACCATGCGTGTCTGCCAGTTTCACCACTTCGGCATCTTAGTAATGCAGAAACATTATATTATTCCTTTATAAAAGTCAATAATTCCAATTCCCAAACTGGAGTTTTCCCAAAACTAGTTTTTATCTTTACTCTCTCCCAACCCAGTAGTAACATATTGATAGAAAAGGAAATGGGGATATGACAAGTTTGTTTATTAGAACATATGGAGACAGTATCCTGAGAAAAAAAGCCTCTACTGTACCCAAAGTCACCTCAGAAACCAGAGAGCTTGTATCTCAAATGCTGGATATTATGTATAAAAACAAGGGAGTTGGTCTTGCAGCGCCTCAGGTTGGTATATCAGAGCGTATTGTTGTGGTAGATATTGGAGAAGGACCTCTTGCAATAATAAATCCTGAGATTGTATCAAAAGAAGGTGAAGATGTTGGGGATGAAGGATGCTTGAGCATTCCGGAAATAACTGTGGAAATAAAAAGATCTCAAAAAATACTTATTACAGGTCTTAATACATACGGAGAAACCATAAAAGTAAAAACCATTAACTTAATGGCTAGAGCTCTGCAGCATGAGATTGATCATTTGAATGGAACGTTGATTATAGATTATGCAGATATACGAAAAAGACAGATGATAAAGGGCAAACTAAAAAAATTAAAAAGGCAAACTTTGCGGAGACTATGTTAAAGCAGGAATTAGCTGTAAAACAAACTCAGTCCTTAGTAATGACTCCCCAAATGCAACAATCTATACATATGCTCCAAATGCCTCTTCTGGAATTAAAAGAAACAATAGAACAAGAACTGGTAGAAAACCCCATGCTTGAGCTAAAGAAAGAAACAGATACAGTTGATGCAGAAGATAGCACTATTGAAGAAAGTCTTGATACACATATAAAAGAGGAACTGGAACAATTCGCTAAACTTGAGCGAGATTGGCAGGAATATTACAGTCAGTCACATGAGAAGGAAGATACAAGGGGAAAACAGGAAAAAAGGGACTATGCAGAAACTTTAATTACTAATAGTTCAGGCTTGAGAGAACATCTATTTAAGCAGCTGCATCTTGTTAAATTATCAGATGATGATTATAAAATTGGAGAGATAATTATTAATGAAATAGATGACAATGGGTATCTGCAAAGTTCAGTAAATGAGCTAGCATCTATCACAAATGTATCCCAAAAGAGCATTGAGAAGATTTTAGGGATAATACAGCAATTTGACCCTGCTGGAGTTGGAGCAAGAACAATTGATGAATGTTTGCTTATTCAGATAAAATCCATGGGTAAGGAAAATACGTATAATCAGAAAATGGTTAAGCATCATTTAGGAGATATAGGCAAAAAAAGCTACAAATCTATTGCTAAGGACCTTAATATCTCCGAGCAGGAAGTCATTAAAGAAGCTGGATTAATATGCTCTCTTGAGCCAAAGCCCGGAAGGCAGTATAACCCTGTTCAGATAAAATATATTACGCCTGATGTTACTATTAAAAAGGTGGCTGAGGAGGTAGAATATACAATTGGAATTAATAACGAAGAATTGCCTATGATCAGGATAAATCCGTTATACAAAAAGCTAATGAAATCCTGTGGAGAAGAAAAAGCTAAGAAGTTCCTACTTGAGAAATTCAAATCAGCAATATGGCTTATGAAAAGCATAAAACAAAGGCACGCAACAATATCTAAAGTAACAAAATATATTATTAAATACCAAAAGAAATTTTTAGAAAAAGGATTATCCCATTTAAAGCCCTTAACATTAAAGGAAGTAGCAGATGCCATAGAAATGCATCAGTCTACTATAAGCAGAACAATTTCAAATAAGTATATTCAAACTCCTCATGGACTTTTGCCTCTCAAATATTTCTTTAGTGGTGGAGTTTTAATGAACTCCCCAAATTCTTCTGCTCAAGGTAGTGTATCAGGAGCAGAAAACAGTAATAGTTCTGTATCCTCGACGTATATAAAGGATAAGATACGCCATCTTATTGAGAATGAAGATCACAATAAACCAATCAGTGACCAGAAAATTGCAGATAAGCTTAAAGCCTTAAGAATAAATATTGCTCGCAGAACAGTCGCTAAATACAGAGAGTCTTTGAATATCCTGCCATCCAGTCTCAGAAAATCCTGAGAATACATTTAGTTAAACAATATCCATTCGGCAGTCAAGTCTAAAAGAGATAATCAAGAATAAACATGTTAATATTGAAAAGCACACGATAGTTGGAATAATACCGCCTATGTGCCACAGGGTTATCCACAAACCTAGTAGAAGAAGCCCCGCTAAAATGCACAGAAATTTTTTCTGTAAAAATTTCTCTCTTCCGAAAAAGATTGAGAAAGCAATAATAAAAACGCTTGCAACAATAAAAGATATTTCAGCAGACGGAACAAAACCTAAGGAACCTTTAAGCGCGGCATAAAGAGGGGTGAGCTTGGCTAATACCATACCAATCTTCACTAAAAAGAGCATTATAAAAAGCATAAAATAACATCCCATATATTCCAATAAGAAAAACTGTTTTCTGCTTATTGGCTTAACAAGGTCAATAGAGAGAAAAGGCCGGTTTTGCGCTAGTCCACTAGCAATGAAAATTGCAAAAAAGGGATAAAAAAATATTAGATTGTCAGTCAAAGCGAAAGATAAGATAAAATACATTAGCAAGAACAATAAAATATGGGGATTATTTTTAAGGCAAATAGATAGAAATAAAGAAAAACTCCCTTTTTTACTAAAAGTCTTTGTAATGTATTCAAATATTTTACTGCTTATTATTCCTTGTGAAGGTATACTATATTTACCTCTGCGGGTTGTAATGAGCGGGCCGTAGAATCTGCTATCCTGCCGGATATTTAACATCAGGTGTCGGTATAGACAGATTAATAATATTGATACTGCGAAAATTATAAATGGATGGTTTTGTAAATATTGTCTAGCCATAGTTTGAATTTGAATGCTGGAATCAGAAGTAAAGAAAACCGAAATGGCTAAAACCATTCCAAATCTCCCAATGATGTGAAAGATAAAGAGAAGAATACTAAACATGATAAGCAATCCTGGAATTATAATTTGTAAATGAGTAATCCATAGGGGGTCTAATATAGGATTAAATGGCCAGCAGAATAATAGTATTCCAATTAAGGGGCAGAAGATAAGGAAGAAATTCAAATTCTTTTTTCTAAAATCAGGAATCAGAGATGTGGATTCACGGCATATATCTCCCTTCAAGATGTCTACAATAGCCCCAGCTGGAAAGACAACAACAAACCAGAAACTAATTAGGCTTTTTCTCATTATTCCCGCAACTGACGGGCTCAATTCAGAAAATTCAAGAGCTAACATACAACCGATAGCTAATGAAAAAGTCCATGCGAACAGTAAGAGCGGAGATCGAAATATTCTTTTAATCAGTAATCTGTAAATCATTTTATGTCTCCTATGTTAGTATGATAAGCAAGGAATACGTCTTCCAGATTTATATCAAACACATCACACTTTAAATTCCAGCGTTTTTCTATCTGTGTTTTCATTTTTTCAGAATAATTTTCTACTGTAACAAGCGCTGAATCTGGTCCTATAGTAATATTCAAGGCTCCCTCAATTTGAAGCTTTTCCGGCATTCTTGAACCTTGCTGAGGAATAAGGCGAATCTTCTTTATTGTCTCACGGAGTTCTTCAATGGGTTTTTCTATCTGGATTATCCCATCCTTTAATATTCCAATTGTATCAGCCACCCTTTCAACATCGCTTGTAATATGAGAGGATAGAAGCACAGTATGTTTGCCATCCTGAATAATATCCAGTATTGTTTCCAGAAAATCCCTGCGGGCTGATGGGTCCAGAGCAGCAGCCGGCTCATCAAGAACTAATATATCCGGCTCAAAGGCAAGGGTCAGGACAATGGCTAATCTCTGAGCCTGCCCCACAGAAAGCTTCCCAATAACATCCTTCCCGGAAATCTCAAACCTTTTAAGAAGACTGGAAGTCAGCTCATCATTCCATTTTTCATAAAATACCTTTGTGTACTGGATTATCTGGGAGACCCTCATCCATGGAAACAAATCATGCTCCTGGGCAATATATCCAATACGAGCCTTAACTTCATTAGGCAGATTAGTTGATTTTTGACCGAGTATCTTTGCCTCGCCAGAGGTTGGCATAAAAAGTCCAAGCAGACACTTAATAGCTGTTGTCTTCCCAGCTCCATTTTTTCCGAGAAAACCATAGATAGAGCCTTTATTGACATTCAGGTTTAGTCCCTTTAATACCTCTTTCTTTTTAAATGACTTATACAGATCTTTTGTAGATATGATTATTTCTCCCATTACTTTTCCTCCTGTTTTTTATTTAGTTTTTTGAAAACCCCTCTCAACATGTTAGTGGTTTCTTCCACTGATATGTCCAGTCTCATAGCTTCATAAACAATGTGTTTAACATGATTCTGGAGCATTGCAAGTCGTTCCTTTTTCTTCAGAATATTAGTTGAAGAACTTACATAAATACCTTTCCCCTGCAACCTGTAAACTGTTTTCTCCAGTTCCAGAATTGAATATGCTTTTGATATTGTCATAGGATTTACCTGCAGAAATTCCGCTAACTCTCTTACTGAAGGTAACTTGTCATTTGCTTTAAGAGCAGCGCTAACAATTAAAGATCTTATCTGATTCATTACTTGCATATATATTGGCACGCCACTTGATGGATTTACGTGTATAGGTATCATAATTTATCCTTGTGTATTATCTAACTAATACAGTTATACACCTACGCAAAAATCCTGTCAAGGGGAAAATGCAGATTTTTTCAACTTTTTTCAAAAAAAGTTGTTTTTTAAACAAAAAAAGTGTTTGGGGAGGACGATAATAATAAGATGTATATAGTGTAATCTACTAGGAGAGTTCCATACTGATTTCAAACAGGTCAAGCCGCAACGTGCTTGCTGTCTGATATCTATTTGCAGGTGATTTTTCAAGCATTTTCATAATGGTGCTTTCAATATTTGGATGTATTTTGCTATTGATTTGTTTTATGGGTCTGGGCTTGAGCCCTAGATGTTTTGTCAGTATCTCCCGATCTACGGATCCCTTGAATGGAACCTGCCCTGTTGCCATTTCATACATTGTAATTCCAAGGCTGTATATATCAGTCCTGTGGTCAATATCTCTTCCCCTGACTTGTTCCGGAGACATATAGCTGGGCGCTCCCTGTCTATGAGAATATGCAGTGGGTCCGCAGGAAGCAATTCCAAAATCACTTATCTTGGCTGTAGTATCTGCAATAAGAATATTCTTGGGTTTTATATCCTTATGAATAATTCCTTTAGAGTGAATATATTCCAGCCCTTTTGTTATATCCAGACTAATATTTATAATGGTCTGATTATCAAATAGACGTTTTTTATTAAGAAGCTCCCTTAATGTTTTTCCTTCTATATACTCCATTGCTATAAAAGAAGCTCTTTTATTTTTCCCCAGAGAAAAAATCTCGACAATATTGGGATGGTTCAATTTCATTACAAGATCAGCCTCTTCGTAAAATCTTTTTACAGCTTCCTTATTTTTTGATATGTCGTCGCGCATTAGCTTTAGCGCAACCTGTTTGTTGTCATAGAGCCGCTTTGCCTGAAATACATCGCTCATACCCCCGGAAGCAATCTTCCCAATGACTTCATATCCCTGAATTTTCATATTACTTACTCAATACTTTACTTAAAATAAACTTTTCTATATTATACACAATTAAATTAAGTTGCAAAATTTATTTAACTAAAATGGAAATAAACTAGTAAAGGAGACAGGAGATGAGAATTATCGTTGTAAAGAATGCTGAAGAAATGGGAAGGAAGGCAGCTGATTTGATCGCAGAGGGAATGAAGAAAAAACCCAGTTTTGTACTTGGTCTTGCAACAGGGAGTACCCCTCTGCCTCTTTACAAAGACTTCATAAGAAGGAACAAAGCCGGAGAAATAGATTTTTCTACTATGATAACATTTAATCTTGACGAATATGTAGGACTTGAGCCGACTCACGATCAAAGTTATAGATACTTCATGAACGAGAATCTGTTTAATCATGTCAATATATTAAAGAAAAACACTCATGTTCCCAACGGCATGGCAGAGGACATTGATGCGTCCTGTCAGGAATATGAAGAAATGATAGATGAAATAGGAGGTATTGACTGTCAGGTGCTTGGAATTGGGGGTAACGGACATATTGGGTTTAATGAACCCGGTTCTTCCATCGGGTCTTTGACAAGAATAAAGACCTTAACAGAGGAGACAATATCAGATAACGCGCGATTCTTTGAGAAAAAAAAGGATGTTCCAACACAGGCAATAACGATGGGTATTGGAACTATAATGAAGGCGAAAAAAGTAGTGCTATTAGCAAGTGGAGCAAACAAAGCCGACACTGTTAAAGCAGCGCTTGAGGGCCCCATTACATCAATGTGTCCAGCAAGTGCCCTTCAGCTGCATAGGTTCGCAACTTATGTTATAACTGAGGACTGCGCAGCAAAATTAACATTAAATTATGAAACCGTATAAAATTAGGATTAAGGAACTACGTCTTAATTCTTTACAGGCCAAATTGGAGCGACAGTTTTTCCGTATACTTCGTTAAGCACTTGCGCTAAAGCGGCATAAATCGCAGAAAAGCCGCAGAAAATTCCTTCGTAACCTGCAATGTGTTTTATAGTAGTACTATTTGTAAAGTCCCCGAGGGCTAATAAAAAGAAGAGCAACGCCAAGGAGGCGAACACGATTTGTAACGCTCGGTTCAATTTTAGTGTGCCAATAAATAGAACTGCAGTGAAAATGCCCCACATTATTAAATATGCTATCATAGCTGATTTTTCCGGTGCTGCAATTAATCCCATTTTAGGCATTACTATCAGCGCAACCAAAGAGAGCCAGAAAAACCCATAGGATGTAAATGCAGTTGTTCCAAAGGTATTGCCCTTTTTCCATTCCATGATTCCAGCAACGACCTGTGCTAACCCACCATAAAAAATCCCCATTCCCAATATCATTGAACCTAACTCGAAAAGACCGGCATTATGCAAATTTAATAGCACTGTAGTCATTCCAAAGCCCATCAAACCAAGTGGGGCAGGATTGGATGTAATATCCTCTTGCTTGGTTATTAGCATTTCTTTTTCCATTTGTACTCCTTTCTTTTTATTTGATGTCCATATAATATTAATTATTGAACAGTCACTTCTACTTTGATACCACCTTACCTCAAATTGTTTAAAACCTCAATAAATTTAATTTCTGGATTCACCGATCAAGTCGGAGAATGACAAAGAGTGAGGAAATGGCGAAAAAAGATTGTTTCACTAGCACTCGCAATGGCGTGGTTAAGTGAATATTCACGTACTCAGTCAGCACATTCAGTTGCATAGGGTTGCATAGGTTTGTAACTTATGTTATAATTAAAAACTGTGCATCGAAGCTAACATTAAATCATGAGACAGTATACGAATTAGGATTAAGACGCTTCGCCTTGAATCAGTGTAAACTCGGTTCAGGGCTTCGCTCTAAGAATTAAGTTTGTAGTGGATATTTTTTTACTTAATTCTTAATCCTTATAACTTAATACTGAAATTTGGGTTTTTAAAAGGGGGATTAGAATGCCAGACATAATCAGTCAATTCATTGAACGCGCAAAGAAGGCTCCCAAGAAAATTGTATTTCCGGAAGGAGAAGATACACGCATTATAAAGGCTGCATCAATCATAAAATCTGAAGGCATAGGTATTCCTATGCTTTTAGGAGAAAAAAACAAAATAGATAAAGTGGCATTTGAGGGAGGTTTTAATATAAGTGGAATACAGATTATAAATCCGCAGGAATCCTCATATCTGGACAAATTCGCAGAGAAATATAGTTCGTTGCGTGAAAACATCAGCCTTAATATGGCTAAAAGGATAATGAGACGAAGTCTCTATTTTGGAGCAATGATGGTATCTCAAGATATTGCCGATGGTATGGTTGGCGGCATAGCAAGCACAACAGCCTCTGTAATTCAAGCAGGTGCAATGTGTATAGGATTTGAACAGGGCATTTCAATTCCATCAAGCTTCTTTATAATGATAATTCCTAAGTTTTTAGGAGAGAAGGATAAGGTTATAATTTATGCTGATGCAGCTGTCACAATTTCTCCCTCAGCTCCACAACTTGCTGAAATAGCAATAACTACAGCAAGAAATGCCGGAAAACTTCTTAACATTGAGCCAAAAGTTGCAATGCTGTCTTTCTCAACGAAAGGTAGCGCTTCTCATTCAGATGTTGATAAAGTAGTGAAGGCCACAAACATTGCTAGACAAAAGGAACCTGCCTTGAATATTGACGGAGAGTTACAGGTAGACTCAGCAATTGTGCCCAAGGTTGCAGAAAAAAAAGTAAAAGAGAGTAATATTGCAGGAAAGGCAAATGTTTTAATATTCCCAGATCTGGACGCAGCCAATATAGCATATAAACTAACTCAATATGTCGGTGGCGCAAAAGCATATGGACCTATACTGCAGGGTTTCCGAAAGCCAATAAATGACCTCTCAAGAGGAGCAAGTGCTGAGGACGTTGTTGGGGTTAGCGCTATAACAGCAGTGAGAAGTTAAAAAAATAAAAAGGAGGAACAGATGAAGGTATTAGTCGTTAATTGTGGAAGCTCTTCAATAAAATACAGTCTTTTTGATATGAACAATGAACAGGAACTTACAAGAGGACTTGTTGAGAAAATCGGAGAGGAAGAATCTATTTTTACCCAAAAGTCAGAAAAAAACAATATTAAGCTGACTCAAAAGGTCAATGACCATAAGGAAGCCTTCGCCCTGTTTACAAAGCATCTGCTTGATGTCAAGACAGGTGTTTTGGCGGACATTGATGAGATTAAGGCGGTCGGACACAGAGTTGTTCACGGAGGAGAGAAATTCTATGGATCTGCTCTGATAGATGAAAAAGCCATTAAAATTATAGAAAGATATTCTTCCCTGGCTCCTCTTCATAATCCACCTAATCTCGTGGGCATAAGAGAAGCAATGAATTATTTTCCAAATAGCAAACATGTGGCTGTGTTTGATACTTCGTTTCATCACACAATACCTCAAGTTGCTTATATGTACGCACTTCCTTATCATTGGTATGAAAAATACGGCATCAGAAGATATGGATTTCACGGTACATCTCATAAATATGTAACTATCAGAGCTTCAGAATTACTCGACAAACCGCTTAACAAAGTAAATTTGATAACCTGTCATCTTGGAAATGGATGTAGTATGGCAGCCATTAAAAATGGCCAATCAATTGACACAAGCATGGGGCTCACGCCTCTTGAAGGGCTTATCATGGGCACGCGCTGTGGAGATATAGATACAGCTATACTCTTCTTCCTTGCAGAAAAGGAAGATGTAGGGCTTAAGGAGATGGATAAACTGCTAAATAAAAAGAGCGGACTTCTGGGAGTATCAGAGCTCAGTAATGATGTGCGGACACTGCTTGAAAATGCAGATAAAGGCAATAAAAAAGCGCGGCTTGCGCTTGATATGTTCGCATATAGGATAAAAAAATATATTGGCGCATATACAGCTATTCTTAACGAGGTAGATGCCATAGTGCTTACAGGAGGCATTGGAGATAAGGCGAAGCCTGTTAGGAAAAACATATGTCAGGATCTCGAATATCTTGGAATTGAGCTTGATGAGTCTAAAAACAACAACTGCTTTGAACAAGAAGCAGTTATCAGTAAAGAGTCTTCCAGAATCAAACTTCTTGTTATACCCACTAATGAAGAACTTATGATTGCAAGAGATAGTATAAAAATAGCAACTGAATAATAAACAAGGAGATAGGCAGTATGAAACTTTGCATATTTGAAGATGAAACATTTGAAAATTTTTATCCGATAACGTTAACAAGGCCTGTCTTTGACTTGAGATGTGGGCACACTCTTTTGTATGAGAAAATACTGAGAGCTTTTCCTGATATGGAAACTTGTTTCTTTCTCAGGGATTGGATCGCCCCGACATTCGGAAAAAGAGTTGAAGGAAAGTCCGTAAATGACCTATCTGCTTTAAACGACGATATATTAATGATTAATGGTCGCACTCTTTTCATGAATACAGATATTCAGGCCGAGGGAGATGAAGAAATAGGCATTATGGATAATACACTCGTTTATGCAAGAGTGAAGAAACAGACTTTAGATAAATGCAGAGCAGATTCACTTGAAGCTATTTTAAAGAATATAAAACAAGTTCTGCCTAAAAAAGAAGTGTCTGTTACTCTAATTAACTATTTATGGGAGCTGTTTCATAATAATGGCAAGGCTATTGAAGATGATTTTAATAAACTTCCGCAAAAGGGTATATTTGGCAACATGGCAGAGGGAGCGATTATCTATGGTGATAGGAGTAAGGTGCATATTGGTAAAGGCTCAGAGATTCAGCCTCATACTATAATAGAAACAGCAGGAGGTCCCGTAATAATAGATGAAGATGTTACAGTAACCCCTTTTACAAGAATTGAAGGACCGTGTTCAATAGGAAAGGGCTCAGCACTTTTTAGGGCAAATTTAAGGGAAGGTTCCTCAATAGGACCTGTTTGCAGAGTTGGCGGAGAGGTTGAAGAGAGCATAATTCATGGCCACAGCAACAAATATCATGACGGGTTTCTTGGCCACGCGTATGTTGGCGAATGGGTTAATCTTGGCGCATCATCAACAAATAGCGATTTGAAAAATGATTATGGCTCAGTGCAGGTTTACATAAAAGGACAACTCTTTGATACAAATGACACTAAGGTTGGATGTTTTATTGGAGATTATACTAAGACAAGTATAGGAACATTATTAAATACAGGAACATCTATCGGGGTTTTATGTATACTTGTTGCAAGCGGGGGAGTACTGCCAAAGTATATCCCATCTCTCGCATGGTATTACAAAGGGAAAATTGCCAAGGGGTATGGCCTGGAAACAATGCTTGAAACTGTAAAAACATCAATGAGCAGGCGCAAGAAAGAATTGACAGAAGAGGATATCGAGCTTTTAAGATATATTAAGAAAGCCACACAAGATGAAAGAAATACAATAGTTAGAAAAGCAAGAAAAGAAAATAACTAAATCTTTCCTTCCGTAAGTTCTTTTGTAGAAAGCGCTTCTCTCAAAAATTCTTTGGCATCCATGTTTCTAAGAAAAACAAACCCGCGAGTTGCACGAAGCATTGGAAGTTTGTTCATATAAAAGAAATCTCTTCCTAAACATGTTTTGATAATTGAGTACTGCTCTGCCATTATTTTCTGAGCTAAATCACAAAAAGGACCGTCGTATTCATAACTCGGGAAAGAGGCTGCTTTCTGTGAACCGAAACAAATATGGAAAGCTTCTTTCATAATTGCAAGTGAATTCATTGAAACAGGAACAAAAATGTTTGTCTCTGAGGGATGAAAACGATACCATATATTTCTGTACCCCCATATCTTCAGATTTTTATTTGGATTTTCTTCAAGAAAAACTTTTACTGCCTCAGATATTATTTGAAGAACTTTATAATGAGTGTCAGGTCCGGTACCTTCAGGATCAAGAGCCACGGTAAGGATATCGGGGTTGATTTTTCTTAGCAGAGAAAGCGTAGGCTCAATATCTGTTGACCACTTTGGTTTCGGAGCAAAAATATCACCACTATAAAAACCCAATCTCAAATGGAAAATGTACGAACAATTAAACCCAAGATGTGCCCATAAAAGTTCTTCTTCCCACTCTCTGATCATGCCTTTTAGCTTTTGAACAACAGGAATATCTTTTTTTCCGGGATATGCGCTTGATAGATAATTTTGCACATCCTGAATTTTTTGTTTTATGGATTGCTTATCATAATGACCAATAAGCTCTACTATATTTCTCATCATCCTTCTTGCTTCAGCCTCTTTTTGCATATGTATGCTATCGTTTGCAATTCCATCAAGATAATTATAGATATCTCTATTTCGAGCATTTGTGTTTTTTATAGAAAAATACTGTTTTTTGTCTATATCACTTGGGAATAAATTCTTCTTTATAAATTCTTCCAAATTTCTAAGTTGAGTAAATAAATATGAATTAGATACAGACGTAAATCCGCTGGTCATTGTCGCGAAATAATGAGAATTCTTTGGCTTTCTGACCAAATGTAAAACGCTGGGAAGATATCCAAGCATGATGTCATCATGATGAGGCGCTGTGTGAAGAAAAGTTAAGCCATCAAGATCTTCTGCTCCTTTTTTAATTCCATCTCTTAGATCTGCAGACAATTTCTGCGTAGATTTTTTAATATTGATTTTTTTATCAAGCAATAAATCTCCTATTCTATCTTTTTCTAATTCCTTATTTGTCAATTTCGTTAATTTCTTTTTATTAGCATAAGCAATATTAATCAGCGTTCTTGAAATTGAAGCGCAAGGGATTTCCTGCATTAACTTCAAACGTTCATATTTTCTCTCAATAAGCTGTTTTGCCGCGCCTTTGGTAAGATAAAACCGTGCTGCTGGTAATTTTTGCAATACTGTTGCGGGATAAAAAATGGATGGTTTCTCTTCTATTGCGTTTCTGATTGTTTTTGCTTTACTCTCACCAGCAGCAATAATGATAGCTGTCGCAGAATTATTTTTTATAATCGTTTTAAGCCCTATAGTAACGACTGCCTTATTTCTGGCAGTTTCAATTCCTCCAAGGTCGGTAGCAGCCACTGCTGCTGTTTCATAATTTATGGGAGCAAGACGTGTTGTGCTAAAATGATCTGAGCTTTTTATATTAAACCCTATATGCCCGTCAGGTCCTATCCCACCAAGAAAGAATCCAATTCCTCCTAAGTGTTCAATCTTTTCCTCATATTCCATGGCAAATTGAGCTATGTCACATAACGCTTTATGTTGCAATTCTTCTCGTTCATTTGAAGCTTTACGATATTGCAGCGAAAGATCGACTTTATTTTCAGGAAATACCCAACCAAGATTTTTTTTAAATGGAGCTCCTATTTCCCATGTATCCATAAGAAGCGCTTTTTTTGGATCAAGCCCAAACCCATTAAAATAAAACTTCTTTATGTAATGTGCAAAGCTGTTTTCATGTTCAGGATTCATTGGATAAAATTCGTCAATTTGAACAAAGATAAAAGAAGATAGGTCGGGTTTATCTTTTACAATCAGGCCCCATTCACTAAGTTCTTTTTTGACGTCTTGTTTGTCCCAATTCTGAAAGAAGTATGTTACCCACTTGATAAAATATTCAGGAGTTTTTCCCGTTGGAAGGGAGACTACGCCACCTGGATTTAACAAGAGCCATTCAATAAACCGGATAGCGGTCAATTTACCAAGTGCGGGAAAATTTTCAACCTCAACAATTTTTATTTTTTCAGTAGGAAGATATTGAATTCTCTTTCCTGATTTTTCAACCGCAATTTTCTCAACAATAGAATTAATGTTGTATTTTATCATTGTCTTATCCCTGCATTCCTATGGTTTTTATTGTATCAAACTATTGGCAAATGGGCAATTTTTTGTTATAAGAGGTACTGAATTTTGGAATATGTTAATAGATAAAAAGGAGAAAGATGATGGCAAGCACAGAAGAAAGAGTAAAACAGGTTATCGCAAAACAGTTAACTGTTGATATAAGCGAAGTAAAGGATGAAGCGCGCTTTATTGAGGATCTAGGCGCAGAATCCATGCAGTCACTTGAGTTAATTGCAGCGTTCGAAGAGGAATTCGACATGTCCCTAGATGAGGATGAAGCAGGAAAGGTTAAAACTGTTGGTGAAGCAGTAAAGTTTTTTGAGGATTTGTTATAAGGGACAAGAAAATGATAATAACAAGAGCCCTTCCTAAAAAGCTAGGAAGGGCTCTTGTTATAGACACTAAAACTAGTGAGATACAATTATATGAAACTACTCATTAAAAATGGAACGGTTATAGATCCGTCTCGACATATAGATAAAAAAATGGATGTGCTAATGGAAAACGGCAAAATATGTAAACTAGGTAAGAATATCAGAGAGAACGGTTGTGAGATATTCAATGCCAAAGACATGATTGTCTCGCCTGGTCTTATTGATATGCATGCTCATCTGAGAGAACCCGGCAGGGAAGATGCAGAAACAATAGCTACAGGAACTGCCTCTGCTGCAAAGGGCGGGTTTACATCAGTCTGCTGTATGCCCAATACAGAGCCTGCAATAGATAATCAATCTGTTGTAAAGTTTGTTTTAGAAAAAGCTGAAAAGAACAGCAACATTAATGTGTTTGTTATAGGTGCAATCACAAAGGGACGAGAAGGAAAGGAGCTTGCAGAAATCGCTGATATGAATGATGCGGGAATAGTTGCTGTTTCAGATGATGGTAATTGGGTAGAAAATTCTACTCTCATGAGAAGAGCGCTTGAATATAGTGAGACATTTAATATTCTAGTAATATCGCATTGCGAAGATAAGACACTCTCAGGAAAAGGGGTAATGAACGAGAGCCATACTTCAACTGTTCTTGGGCTGGAAGGCATTCCCATAAAAGCAGAGGAAATAGCTGTGTTTAGAGACATAAGTCTGGCAAAGATGCTGAATGCCAGAATACATATTGCTCATGTATCAAGCGGAGGAACAGTAGCGCTGATAAAAGAGGCTAAAAGCCGCAATATAAAGGTTAGCTGCGAGGTAACGCCTAATCACTTCACATTAACAGAAGAAGCTATCAGAGATTATGATACAAATACAAAGGTCAATCCACCCTTAAGAAGCGGGGATGATATTAAAGCCATAAAAAAGGGGTTAGCTGATGGAACGATAGATGTTATAGCAACGGATCATGCTCCTCACACAATAACAGAGAAAGAGTATGAGTATAATAATGCTCCGTTCGGGATTATTGGTTTTGAGACAGCCGCGGGTCTTGCCATTACAGAACTTGTTCACAGCAAAGTTTTATCATTATCCCAGCTTATTGAAAAACTCTCCTGCAATCCTGCAAAAATTCTTGGGTTTGAGACAAAAGGAACATTGAAAATCGGCTCAGATGCAGACATAACAATAATAGATGAGAATAAAGAATGGATTGTAGATGTAAACAGGTTCCTTTCAAAAAGCAAAAACTCACCGTATCATAATAGAAAATTAAAAGGCAAAGTAATGGCAACGATTGTTAATGGAAAGATTGTTTATAGAGGCTAAAAAAACCTTAATGCAAAATAATTCTCATATTGCCGCGCAAAAAGTCAAGCGCTACAAACATGAAATGTTCGTGTTCAGAAGATGGAATTTTGCCTTCAACATTGCCGAACATTCCTTTGATTTATTTGGCAGAACATTTGTTTCAATAGTAACGGTTTTACCAGTTTTCTTAAGCTTTCTTACAGATTCAAAAACAATAATAGGTTTACTGCCTGCCATCTGGACTTTCTGCTGGCTTTTCCCGCAGATATTATCAGCATATTTTACGGAACCGATTAAACAGAAAAAAAGAATAATTGTTTTTCTTAAAATAATCTATGCTTTTCCATGGCTGATACTTGCTATTTATTTTCTCGTCTTTTTTAAAACGTCTTCCCAACTAGCTCTTGTCGTTTTCTTTATTGGTTTTGCCATTTATGCTCTTTTTGGAGGATTGGCTACACCAACATGGCTTGCCTTTGTTGGAAAATTAATTTCAAGGAATAGAAGAGGTGCTTTTTATGGATACTGGTATATAATAGGGACAGGACTTGCTGTATTAGGAGCTTTTGGCATAAAATATATCCTTGCAACATATCCCTTCCCTGTTAATTTTGCCATATGCTTTTTACTGGCATTTTCATTTCTCTGCCTTGCAAACACTTTTCTTGCTATAACAAGAGAGCCTCATGCTCCAAAAGCTGCTGATAGAACATCTCCCAAGGAGTATTTTTCCAATGCTAAATCAATCCTGAAAAATACATCTTTTTTAAGATTTGTTCTTTGTATGATAATGTCAGCTTTTGGCCCAGCAATGACAAATGTCTTTTATATTATATATGTAAGGGAAAGATTTAATGTGCCTATTGGAGATGTTGGAATATTTACAGCAGTTCTTCTTATATCACAGATTATAGCAGCTGCTATCGGAGGCAAACTAACGGATAAACTGGGAGCAAAAAGAGTATTTACAGCTACCAGATTAATTGCTGCTTTTTGCAGTATATGGGCTTTGATGACTAATAACATCGCAGGTGCGTATATTATCTTTATCATTATGGGCATCTGTATAGGGCTCACGACAGTTTCTTATCACAATCTTATTCTTGAATTGGCTCCTTCTGATAAAAGAGCGACATATATTGGCTTGGTAAATACCATACGAGCTCCTTTTACTGCTATTAGTCCAATAATCGGAGGAATAATAATAGACTGTGTTTCTTATAAATTACTATTTATTCTCGCTACTATCAGCTCATTAATCGCTATGATTATAATTGGTTTGCCTATAAAGAAAAATCCACGAGTGGTATGAAAACAAAAATTTTCATCCTATTGTTTCTACAAGTTACTGCGTTTGCTTATTGTGAGGTCAATTTAATTCCAAATGGCGATTTTGAGAATGGGCGATTTATGCCTGCTCACTGGGGCTCTAATGCGAAGAAAGATCCTACAGTACAGGTATATGAAAGCGCGAAAGGCAGGGTAAAAGAAGGTAAAAACCTTCTATGGAATAAGACTGAATCGCCCACTGGCAGATGTATGGAATTCAGGATTGATGAGTCGGCAAAGCAATGGACATCAATCGCTGCAACAAGCGGGATGGAATATGAAAGCGAATATATTCCATGCACATATAATCAGGAATATAAAATCAGTATAGACATTAAAAAAAATGACCCCAAAGTTATTGTGTTTGTTAAAGCATACAGGTATGATAAGAAAAAGATGAAATCCTTTGAGGTGTATCGTGCTCCTATGCATTGTTATCCAGAAAATCCCAGGAATTGGAGTGCATGCTCAAGAACATTCAAAATTAAAGTATCAACTGCTCAAAAAATGAAGGTAGTTGTGTATGCATACTGGCCAAAAGGTGTTATGTATTTTGATAATGTGAAATTGGTGGAGATCAAGAAATGAAAATTTCCAGTATCAAACAGGAAATAATAGAAAACAAGAAAATTTTCTCTGATTGTTATAGAATGAAATTTGCCTCAAAGGAAATAGCCGAGCAGGCAAGACCAGGACAGTTCCTTCATATAAGATGTACAGAGAGTTACGACCCGTTATTGAGAAGACCTATTAGTATTCATAGTTTAAACGGCAATGTTGTTGGAATTCTTTATAGGGTGGTAGGGAAGGGAACAAATTTACTATCTGAAAAAATTTCCGGAGAATTTTTGGATGTTATAGGTCCATTGGGCAATGGCTTTGATTACCAGTTACCAGTTAGTCCCCAGTTACCAATTCTTGTTGGGGGAGGTATAGGAATTGCACCACTGTATTTTCTTGCACAGAGACTTGTTAAGCAGTGTTCAAATGTAACTGTTCTTATTGGCGCGGATACTAAATGCAACATTCTTTGCCTAAATGAATTTAAAAAATTGGATTGCAAAGTGAAAGTATCTACAGATGATGGAAGCTCCGGAATAAGCGGAACAGTCGTTGACTTATTAAAAAAGGAACTTGTCCCCCTAAATTCAAAATTCAAAGTATTTGCCTGCGGACCTGTCGCTATGCTGAAACAGATTAACCAACTAGTTTCCAAGTATAATGTTTCCTCTCAGGTCTCATTAGAAAGGCAAATGGCGTGTGGTGTTGGAGCGTGTATGGGATGCACGATAAAAATCCGAAAAAATAAGGTGTTTGATTATAAACGTGTTTGTAAAGATGGGCCTGTCTTTGATATAAAAGAAATTGTTTGGGAGGAGATGTGAGTAAATTGAGTCTTGATGTGAATATTGCTGGGATAAAGATGAAAAGCCCAATAATGACAGCTTCCGGCACATTTGGATATGGCCTGGAATATGCGGAACTAATAAATTTAAAAAACTTTGGAGCAATTGTTACAAAGACTATAACACTGGAACCGAGAATTGGTAATCCTCAACCTAGGATTGTGGAGGTAGCTGGTGGTATGCTGAATTCAATAGGACTTCAGAATCCGGGGTATAAAGTTTTTATTGAAGAAAAACTACCGAAGCTAAAAAGATATAGAGTGCCGCTTATAGCAAATATTTCAGGCAGTAAGGAGACAGAGTTTGTAAAACTTGCTGCTCTATTGAACAACATTGAATTGTCAGGATTGGAAATAAATATTTCTTGCCCTAATGTAGGACATGCAGGACTGTTTGCTCAAGATGCAAACTTAACTTATAAACTTGTTAAAAAAGTAAGAAAAGCTACGGATTTGCCGTTAATTGTTAAACTTAGTCCTAATGTTACGGATATTACACTAATTGCCAGAGCAGCAGAAGACGCAGGTGCAGATGCAATATCCTTAATCAATACCCTGATAGGTATGAGTATTGATATTCAGACAAAAAAGCCTAAGCTGGCAAATGTCATTGGCGGACTTTCAGGACCTGCAATTAAACCAGTAGCATTAAGAATGGTTTATGAAGCGTCTAGAAAAGTCCGTATTCCTGTAATTGGGATGGGAGGGATAATGACTTCAGGCGATGCTATTGAATTTTTACTTGCCGGGGCAAGTGCAGTTGCTATTGGTACAGCAAACTTTGTTAATCCTAATACTTGTTGTGAGATTATAGAGGGCATTAAAAAGTATATGGAAGATAACAGATTCAATAAAATATCCGATATTACAGGGAAACTTGGATGAGCAGTCTTCCTTTAAAGTCTTATGCAAAGGTCAATTTTTATTTAGAAGTTCTCAAAAAAAGACGTGATGGTTACCACGAAATTGAAAGCCTGATTCAAAGAATAAGTTTATGCGACAATATCCTGCTGGAAGATAAGCCGAGGGATATAACTATTCTCTGCCCAAATAGACAAATCAGCGTTCCAGCTAACCACAACAATCTGGCATACAAAGCAGCAAACTTGCTTATGACCAAGTTTAGTATAAAAAAGGGGATTTCTATTACAATTGATAAAAAGATACCGGTTGGGTCTGGTTTGGGTGGAGGCAGTAGCAATGCAGCTTCGGTTCTCAAAGGCTTAAATCGACTCTGGAGTATCGGGCTAAGAAATGCCGAGTTGCAGGAATTAGGAGCAGAAATAGGTTCTGATGTTCCATTCTTCATTAATGGTAAAACCGCACTGGTAAAAGGACGGGGAGTAAATATACACACTTGTTTTACCATACCTAAAATGTGGCTTGTTCTAGCTGTTCCAAATATAAGTGTTTCAACAAAATGGGCATATGGGAGAGTAGATAGGGAGTTGACAAAAAATATAAATAGTGCTAACTTGCCAACACTTAAGAAGTTGCAGTTTAAGGACATAGTAAATAATTTGTTTAACAGATTGGAGGGGGTGGTGTTTGAGGAATATCCGCTCATTAGGACCATTAAGGAAAAAATGATAGCTTATGGGGCGAGCAACGCTTTGATGAGTGGAACGGGGTCTGCAGTTTTTGGTATAGCCTCAAGCAAAGATAAAGCTTATAGAATAGCCAGGAACTTCTTTGATGACCCAGCATTAGAACTGGTTTGCCATGTGGCAAGTAGTTGTTAAAACGGGAAACAGCAAAGCAAGGAGTAAATTTCAATGGAAATAACAGAAGTAAAAGTCAGACTAAGGGATAGAGAAGGCAGTAAATTAAAAGCATATGCGACTATTATTTTTGACGATTCTTTTGTTGTAAGAGATTTGAAAGTTATTGATGGGAGAAAGGGATTATTTGTAGCAATGCCTTCTCAGCAGGTAAGAGAGACATGTCCAAACTGTCGTCAGCGAAATGCTATCAGAAGCAAATTTTGCAATCAGTGCGGTAAGCCTCTTGAATCTCAGAGTATTGCAAAACGAGAAGGAGCGGATAGAATAGATGAACATAGAGATATAGCTCATCCTATAACTGCAGAAGCTAGAAACTATCTACAAAAAAAAGTATTAGAAGCTTATGAGGCAGAAAGGGCAAAATTGTCTCAGGAGGTTAAACCTGAGATTGAACAGCCTATAAGCACTGAACTTGGTGTTGAGCAATCATCAGAAAACGTTGAACAGCAACCTGAAGATACTTCTGAGCAAGCACCAGAAAGCATTGAACAACAATCTGAAGATGCTCCTGAGCAATCACCAGAAATAGAGCCTGATACTGATCAAATAGAAAAACCTGAACAGATAAATCAGGAATAGTAATTTAATTGCCCGGTGGTGTAATGGTAACACATCAGTTTTTGGTACTGAGGTTCGAGGTTCGAGCCCTTGCCGGGCAACACATAGAATATCGCGGGGTGGAGCAGTCTGGTAGCTCGTTGGGCTCATAACCCAAAGGTCATAGGTTCAAATCCTATCCCCGCTACCAAACAAGATTCAGGAGTGTCTTTTTGCTGTAACTGCTTAAAAATTAAGGCAGTTGCGGTGGTTCTAAAAGTTTCTTCCTCGTAGTAAATTTTATCGGGGAAAATAAGAGTTTGGAACCGTTGCTTCATGCTCAGGTCGGCATTTACCCATAAATCAGCAACGTTTGAGAGAAAGTATTTAGCGAAGTTCAAGCATCCTTCAATATCGTTGAGTTCAATTTTTGCCTCATTCAATTCAATTTGTTTAACCATAATTTCATTGCTTACTGCTTCCGCCCTTCGTTTATAAGTCTCATCATTAAATGTCCCCTTAATCATTAACACTTCAACTCTGTCTTTCGTCTTAATAAGTTCATTCAACTCTTTTTCCAGTCTCATTTTTTCGTCAAAATTATCTCCTTGTTTAGTTTCCCATACATCCATCACAGTGGCTTCAAACAAATTTAACATATCCTCCTTTGGCTGAAATGTCTTTAGGTATTCATAAAATTTCGTTTCTAATACCTTCTTTTTAAGGTTTAGAGAGCATCCTTTGGAAAAGCAATGGTAATAGGGGTATCTGACTTTTTTTCGCCCTGTAGACCAGCCTCCAGTCAACTTCTGACCACATTTAGGACATCTTATGAAGTTCCGTAAAGGAAAATCGGGGTGGTTTCTTAGTTTCGGAGTGATACTTCGCTTTTTACCGTTCAGTAAGAGTTGAACCTTGAAGAATGTATTTCTTGATATAATCGGCTTATGAACTGCTTCAATAGGCTCAGGGAACCAATCGACCTTAATTAAACCTGTATAGAGCGAGTTTCTTAACACTCTATTTAGCAGCCCGTTAGTTATTCTGTTAAATCCTTTTTTCTTTAATCGGGCTACAATCTCCGTTTGTTTATGAAGTCCTGATTCTGCTAAGTCAAATGCCTCTATAATAAAGCGACTTTCTTCAGAAGGAATCAGTAAGGGTTTACTAAGACTATCTTCAGAGTTTTTATAGCCTATTGGAGCATGCCAGCACCACCGCCCTTCTTTAACTGCCTGTTGCATGCCGCTTTTTGTGCGTTCGGACTTGACGTCATTTTCAAATTGGGCAACAGATGCAATCATGTTTTTCGTAAATTTGCCCGCAGGGGTATCGTCAATATTTTCTGTTGCTGATTTTATATCAACACCCGCTTTGCTAAAATAACAAGTGAGGTTAGTATAATCCACCAAATTGCGGGACAATCTATCAAGTTTATACACAACAAGAGCGTTAATGTTCTTACGGTTTTTCGAGACAAACTCTAATAATTTCGTTAGTTGACTTCTATTAACAGTCTTTGCACTCTCACCTTTTTCAACAAAAACTTTTAAGATATTATATCCGTTTCTTTCCGCATAATCTCGGCAAATTCTTTCTTGTACTTCGAGACTGTATCCTGTTTCCGCTTGTTCTTTAGTCGATACTCGGCAGTAAGTTATAACGTTCATTTTAATTTTGCTATCACTCTCTCTGAAAAACCATCACCTGTTAAAAAGTTAACTATGATTTCAGGTGTTTTTTTGCTTTTTGCTGTTAAAATCTCTGTTAGTGTTAAAATTTTATTATCGCTCATTTTCTCAATTGGCTTAATTTTTTCTTTTTGTTTCTCTCAATATAATCTCCAACCAAAATTTCTGCAAATTGGTAAAGACTTTCTCTAATATTTTCAATTTCTTCCTTTTCGTAATCAGAGTCTTTGAAATATTTCTCACAATGTTCAACCGAGAGCATGAAATTCCCCTTTTCTTTACAGGAATTACATCTCGGGGAATTTTCCCCGTTGCTCTCTGCTGAACCCTGACCTCAGCACTAATTGCCATTCAATGAATCAAGATTTTCCTGATACCATCGAATCTATTTTTAAATTTTGTTTGGGACACTCGCTGGAAATCCGTCCTCTGTCACATAATTAACTACCTCAACACCGTTTATATCGCTTTTTGGTGTCACATCTATCTCTGGTGTCACACTTTTATTCTCACTCATTTTAAACACTGTCCTGCTAAATCTCATATTTTCTTAGCATATTAGCATATTTGTAGAAAGGTAATATTAAAACCGCAGAAGAGGCATTTGTAGACTGCATAGCCTTGTTTTTATTAGATAAAGAAACCATGCCTTGTTCATCTATTAGCAAAAGACATTTAGCTCCTTTCCAAGCGGAAAAAAGAGAATATTCTAAACTGCTTTTTGCCTTGCTAGTATCTCTTTCTGGACTGAAAAGGGACGTTTTTTCGAGATGATTTAATATAGTCTTAATTTTTTTTATGGAACATTCGAATCTTCTTAAATCTGAGATAATGGCTAATTGCAAAATATTCATCAGGGATAATTTTCTCCAGCCAACTTTTTTATTTCTACTTACATCAGTCAGCAGCCCCTTGCTTTCCCAAAAATTTATTCGTCTATATGTTATATCATCCAAAAAGTCTTTTGCTCTCCTTATGCTTATAAATCCTATACGCAGCACTAGCCCCTTTTCTTTTGCATATTTTAAAATATTCGAAGAAGAAAGTTTGTTTTCCCTATCCAAAACTATACTCATAGGTATAGTTTTACACTATAAGTTATATGATGTCAAGAAAAAAATGAGTTTTAATTTTATAATGCTTAGACTCAATGGCTAGAAATCAATAGTCCAGTTTTTTCCACACCTTAGAGCCTTTAGCTTTTTGATAGGAAACCGATGTTCGCAACCACAAATCATCACTAGCTCGCTTTGCATACTTATCTATATGTTTAGCTGAGGTGGTCATTTTTAACAATCCGCTCATATCATTGTGATTTGTTTCAACTGTAACCTTGCTGACAGGAATCTCTGCTCTTTTGAATTCTTGTAATACAACCCATTGATTATCACTCCACCTCTCATAAAAGTTGGAGTAGTTTACTTTATACGATGCGGGCGTTCTGAATTTTACGTAAACTACACTTGTATTTTTGTCATAGGTTATTTGAACATCGTAATTTGGAAAGACTAAAGACTTAGCTGCTTCAATAGTGCCGTTTAATAGAATTAAATCTTGTTCTGCGACTCCCAAAGTTCCATAAGAAATAATAAGGATACTTACAACAAAAATCCATAGTTTAGATACTAATTTTTTCATCTGAGCCTCCATTGGTTTCAACATAGCCTCTTTCTATAATGATTACTGCGATTTCCCTGTGCCATTACAAAAAGTGCAAGTCATTGTCCCCTTCCCGTTGCAAAAAGTGCAAGTTTCCTTTTTGCCAGTTAGAGGGTTTGTTACCATTCCGTTAACACATATCGGACAATTTACTATTCCCTTCCCGTTGCAAATTTGGCAGGTGGTCTCTATTTTTCTCATTTCTCTTTGAAATGTTCGTGAAGCTTGGTCTATCTGCTGGGCTGCTTGATACCACCACACTCCCCATATTATGCCCCCAATAATAGCCCCTAACAAAGCGAAACTTAAACAGTTTTTCCCTGTCTGCTTATCGCCCTCGCTTGGCTTTCCAATAAAGACTATGCCTAAGATGAACCCAATTAGAGGCAGGAAAAGGCTCACCGTTCCCAATAAACCGTCGGGGTTCTTTTTAGCCGCTACCTTAACAGCCTCGCCTTGTGCTTTTTCCTGTTCTACCATTTTTATAGAGGTTACAAATAACCCCTGTGTCTTTAACTTCTCCAAAGCATCATTTTCGCTCGTTGCTTCAATCGTTCCATCTCTATGTTCTTTATTTGCATTTATTGCTTTGTAAATAAAACTTTTGCTCTGGTCTTCCTTATTCAACCACTCACCGCAGTATCTACATTTAGTCGAATCATCTTGAATTTCTTCAGCACAAAACGGACACTTTTTCATCTGGTCTCCTTTATTTTTTCCACTTATCCCAAATTGAGGGCTGCTTTTAGGTAAGCTCCAAGTTCTTAAACCTCTGTCCTTCTTTCTTTTACCTTAACTTAAACTTAATAACTCCAACTTGCCTCTGCCCTATAAGTCTTGTACTGAAATGAGGAATCTATCATAAATGTATAGGTAGCTTTCCCTTTCGGTGTAATTGTATAAGGGTCTGTATAAGTATCTTCAATCCTCAACAATTTTCTATATCTGTCATAGAAGAATAATTTAATTTTGACGAACTTTATTGATTTCCGTTCTTTATTATAGACTATCCCCTGAAAATAACGATAACTGCCGTCAACATAAGAGGTAATTTGTTCAGGCTTAATGACCACCCTGTTTTCAGCCGATACAGACAAAGACAGCAACATACCGAATACTAACATCAATACTATAATGCGAATTGCTTTTTGCATCTATCTCACCTCCTTATCCCTATCGCCCCTTTTTTACAAATAAAAAAAGGGACAAGCATTTTTAAGTCTAACGCCCAACGATTAGGTAAAAGCGAAAGACCGCTTGCCCCAAAGCACTTATGTGCTTGGGACATAGCTCTTCCTCCTAATCGTTGATTGTTAAATAGAAAAATCTATGTTCCTATGTAAAGAACAATGTTTCTTAATTTAATAATATCGCTTATAAGTTACTTTGTCAAAAGATTCCCTGCGTTTACTTGCAACTATCTTGAGCATATTTTCCCAAGAAACCTCTCGGAGTTTCCCAAGAAAAACCCTCACCTGTCAAAAAGCTGACTACAATAGGAGGTGTTTTTTTACCTTTTGCTGTCAAAATCTCTGTTGGTGTCAAAACTTTATTATCGCTCATTTTCCACCTTAACATAGTCTATAACAGATTTTAATGACTTAGGGTTGTTTTCTTTATCCTCTACTTTATAAAGATACGTTCAAATAACACTTGGGAGTTCATTACATGGATGGTATATTGTGCCTGATGAAAATTTTTAAGTAGCGGGTATCAATTCTTTGAACTTGTATATGTCTCGTAATGCCTGAATAAGGCGGTTCCAACTAATATTCGTTGGGGCTACCAAGCTAACAGCTAGAAGAGTTTTTCTTCTAGCTGTTAGCTTTCAGAGTAACTTCAGAGTAACTACAGAGTAACTTGAGAGCCGTCTTTCCCCTAAAAATAATAAAAACTTATTATTATACAGCTACCAACTTAATAATGGGCATAGCTATGCAAACAGGAAAGGCAAAGCCCGTTTTTTGAGTGTATTTATTGACGTTTTATACAATTATCTGCTATCCTTATCAAAATGAAAGTAACGGTTCAATGATATATGTTAGCTTAAGGAATAATAAATGAAATCAAAGAAAAGAAAAACCAAAGCCGAAAAACGAAAGAAAATTGAGGAATTATTAGAAATAGTAACAAAGGAATGCGAAAATGCAAGTTGGCATTGGGCAATTAATTCTTTAGATGAAAAGGAATTTCTATCAGCTTCTGTTACTGTAGAAAAAGAATTATCTAATACTATTGTATCAGGACTAATAAGTATTTTAATAAAATCTGAAGGCATTCAATATGGTATTGAGCAAACATCCTTTCATAGATATGGAATGGATGCACTGTTTCGTGCAATTACTAGTGCAATGGATAGAGCAGGATATAAAGATTCAAAAAGCAAATCAGAAAAACAAGAGAACACCACAACCGATATACTTCTTCAAATATTCAAGAAGTTTCATATTTCTACATTACAGCTTTCCAAAAGATATAACAACCGACAAACACTAATAGCAAAAGACGAGTATGATGTTCAGGATTACTTACATGCACTATTAAAGATACACTTTAATGACATACGACCTGAAGAATATACACCAAGCTATGCTGGGTCAGCTTCAAGAGTAGACTTTTTGTTAAAAGATGAAAAGGTATTAATTGAAATAAAATATGCAACATCAAAACTTAAGGACAAAAAGATAGGAGAACAACTTATTTTAGACATAGCAAAATACAAGAAACATAAAAATTGTAAAACTCTCATTTGCTTTGTTTATGACCCAGAGTTCAATATAAAAAATCCTTACGGCTTAGAAAATGATTTATCAGAGGCAAATGATAAATTAAATGTAAAAGTATATATCTACCCAAAATAAAAAAGCTAACAATGCGCTACACCTGACCAATTTCGCTGCGCAAAATTGGCAGGTAAGCTTAAATGTTAAACTCTTTTTCACTCATTCCCGCTATTGTATCCCAATATTCCCCTGCAGAGCCAAGACAAAGACGACTGGTTTACATATGGGGCGAAGTGAAAAAACACTGTCTGCTAAAAATACTTGGCAAGATATCTTTTTATTTATATAATATCTAGCTTATAGGAGATAAACAGTGGAAAGGTACAGTGAAAAAGTGATGGAGCATTTCAGAAACCCACGGAATGTAGGTGAAATAAAAAATCCGGATGGTATTGGGCATGTAGGTAATCCTGTTTGTGGGGATATTATGGAGATGTATATTAAGGTGGAAAATAATATTATTGTAGATGCTAAATTTAAGACTTTTGGATGCGGCGCAGCCATAGCTACAAGCAGTATGGTTACTGAATTAGTTAAAGGAAAGACTGTAGATGAGGCGCTTAAGATATCAAATCGAGCAGTAATAGAAGCTTTAGGTGGACTTCCACATATAAAGATGCATTGCTCAGTCCTAGCAGAAGAGGCACTTAAATCAGCGATTAACGACTATCAGAAAAAATCTAAGACTAGTTAAGATTCAAATGAGATGTATCATTAACTAATGATATTATCTGTGTATTGTCTATATTCTCAATAATATTTAGTGAAGCATTGTCCTGTCTTATTTTCCAGAATACAGCCTCCAACGCATTTGGAGAAAGTATTTTACTCAATATTACTCTTATTGGGCCTCCATGAGTTACAATAACAACATTATTCTCAACTGCACTGTTTAGTATTTCGCTAAATGCCGTCTCAACTCTTTTTTTTAATTCTAATACCGATTCTCCGTGAGGTATTGTGAAATCCATTATATTATTCTGCCACTTAGAAAATTCATGCGGATAACTCTTCTGGATTTCTTGAAAACTCAGTCCCTCCCAGTCTCCAAAGTTAATTTCCATTAGATCTTTCTTTGATTCAACATTTATTTTGTGTGGTTTTGCTATTATTTCTGCAGTTTTAAATGCCCTTTTTAAATTACTGCCGTAAATTCTGCAAATGTTCTCCCTTTCCAATCTTTTACTTATTAGCCCAGCCTGGATTAGACCCTCTTCATTTAACTCTATATCAGTAATACCAAAATACTTTCGTGCGCTATTTCCATCGGTCTGGCCATGTCTAACAATGAATATTTTTCCCACTTATTGACTCCTTGTATTCTTTTAATCTTTCAACATATTTATAAGGTATTTTAACACTTCCCATTAGAACCTGATCTTTAGCCTCCCCGTGACAGTCAGAGCCTCCTGTAACCAAAAGCTCGTAGTCTTTTGCCAGTTTTTTATAACGCTCAGCAGTTTCCTTAGACTGATGATGATAAAATGCCTCTATACCGCATAATCCCTTTTTTATAAGGTCTATTATAATATCTTCCCTGCACAGTATCATTGGATGTGCAATTATAGAGATACCTCCCATACGATGTATTAATGAAATAGTTTCATCTGAGCTCAATTTATATCTTGAAACATAACTTGCTTTTTTATCTCCTATATGCTTGTTAAAAGCTTCTGCAATATACTCTACGTATCCCTTCTTTTTCATAACTTGTGCAAGATGAAGTCTTCCTATTATCCCTCCTTTTGCCAGTTCTAAGACTTCCTCAAATTTTATATTTATTCCAAATTGAGCTAATTTAGATATCATTTTCTTCATTCGCCTAACTCTTTGTACAGACAGATTTTTGAGTGTGTCTTGTAAAGTTTTATTTTCCCAATCTATAAATAGTCCCAGAATATGCACTTCTATACCTCTCTCATCTGTAGCTAATTCTACTCCGGGGATAACTTCAACATTCATATTCCTGCCTGCCTTGATTGCTTCAGGAATGGCTTGAACAGTATCATGATCTGTTATTGCTATTGCATGTATGCCTCTTTTGGCTGCTTCTCGCACTACCCTTCTCGGCGAAAAGGTTCCATCTGAAGCAGTAGTATGAATATGCAGATCAGCGCATTTGTTGTTCATATTTCTCTATGCCTTCCTTACCTGATAGTACTCCTATTTCTAAATGATATTCTCTTTTCTCTCCAGGTCCTATGAACTGGAGTGTTTTAGCTTCTCTTTCTTTTGCCCTGCCTCCCACCATGCAGTTTGCAGGCTCCATGCCCACCGCATATGTTCCTTCGCCATTCATTTTCCACTCAACAAATCGCGGAAGCTCTTTCTTGAGATATTTAATGTAGAAACCAAATCCTTCTCCGTTATTGCACCTTTTATTTATAAGCGCTGCGGTTACAAATCCATTCTTATCCTCAGCCATGTCGAGATAATATACTCGCTCCTTAAACCCATGCATAGGGTCGCTGAACTGATTGTACTTTCCCTGTTCTATCTTTGCTTCATCATCTCTTGGGGAGACGTTATTTACCCGAGCGATTAAACTTGAGCCTTTATCAACTGCAGGATAGCCTCCGTTAATGTGATACAGTATCATATGAGGAACATCTTCAAATCCTAAATTCTCTACCACATCATGAATAAACAGCCTGTTTTCACCCAGGCTTGCTGTGATTTCTCTAGTTAAACAGATATTTTCGTTAAAAACTTTTGACTGGGTAACTTTTCCTTTTATTCTCATAATATAATCATCATCTTTCCATTCGGTCTGAGTAGAAACATCAGTAGCCGGTGTGTTTGATATCCTTCCATGCAGTCCCAGCTTTTCTCCATTGTCTATACAGGGCATACCTGCCTGAGTCAGTCCGCATGTGAGGAGCAATCCTCCATAAAAGCTTCTTAGCCATTCAAGCTCTTCTGGCTCATAATAGGTTGGCGCTACATCACCTGTCTGCGATCTCCAGCACAATGACTTCCCATTATACTGGGCAAAAGAAATATCCATGCCTCTGGATGGAAGAACCGTAAAAGAAAAGCCTGAACCAGTTCTAATATCAGCGGCTTCAACGTCCTTTTCCCTTCCCTCCAAAAGCGTATATCTTTTTATACCTGCAATTTGCGAAATACTTCCAACTCTTTTTAGTAATGCCTTCTTATCTATTTCTTTACCGTATAAGACAGCCATTTCTATCTCCCTATGATTTTATTAGTTACCTTTTCTTCAAGAACTTTCTCATATCAGGATCATACAAAAGAGTTATTCCCGATAGTATCCTTCCAAGTATTGGCTTGATATCCGCAGTTGAACATATATCATATGATGTGTTCCTGCCAAAGAACTTAAAAAACCCTGGTTCTAATGAGAATCTTTTCCGATTGGACAAAAAATGCAATATATCCCCGAATAACAGCCATCTGCACTGCGCACCTGTTTTATATTCAAAAACCCCTTCTGTATCTCCACTACATGCTATTTTGTATAAAAGATATGGGAAATTAACGCCTGAGGATATAGCAAGTTGCAATGATCCCCAGAATCTTGGATTAATTTCCATCAATTTAGGAATACCGTCACGCTTGTCAACTCTGAATTCAACCATAGCCACACCATACCACAAAAGTGATTTCATAAGTCTCAGCGCTAAATCTTCTATGTCATATCTTCTTATTCCTCTGCGTAGAGTGCTTGGTCCGCCTTTTACAGGATATTCTCGTAACCTTTTATGACTGAATATCGCACGCAACTGACTTCGCCTGTTAAACAGCAAAGAAACTCCGAACGCCCCTCCATCGGGTATATACTCCTGAATTAGGGGATAAGGAAACTTGTTATGTATTTGAAGATAATTAGTCATGAGGTTTTCTTTTGAGGCGACTTTCCTAATGCCAAAAGAGCCCGAACTGATTTGAGGCTTTATTATTACCGGATAGGGCAGACTATTTGATATCTGTTCAACTTCTTTAATGTTCTCTATAAAGTATGTTTTTGGACATGGAATTCCGATAGACTGAGCATGCTTTATAACTCTTGCCTTATTTCTGGCAAAATTAAGCATCTCGTAATTCAGGATAGGTAAATTTGTACATTTCTCTATTTTCTCCTTATGCCGTGAGAGAACAAGCATTGTTGTCTCTTCCATTGGAAGAATGGCATCGTAGCGAAATCTATTTAATTCTGTAATAATTGCTGCTATAAATTTATCAGGGTTTCTTTTAGGGGATGGATAAACAAGTCTTCTTGCGCAATATCTCGAGAATAAGGATGTGGCAAATATACTGGTTTCCCCAACAGTTACCGCTATGCCTTTCTCTCCAAGTGCCCTGGTTGCAGCAAGCGTCTTTCTCCAATGACCGTCTGTAATTAATACTCTGTTCATGAAACCATTATTCTATATCCTTAAACCCTGCAGTTATGTTGGCTATTTCCGCAAACTTATCTTTAACACTCTCTGTGCTTTGACCCATCCTGTATGTATCCTTGTCAAGCCGCGCTTCCGGATTAAGTTCTCCCAGTACATTGTCTTGATTAAGATTGGGATTTTTATGCGCGTAGGGCCACAGCCGAAATGAGCCTCCTGAAATTTCATCTATAAGATACACTTCTCCATCAATAATGCCATATTCCAGCTTGATATCTATTAACTGAACATCAAAATGCGCGAAGGCTTTCTCAAGATATCCAAAAGCCTGTTCATTGATTTTTTTCATCGCAGCATATTCAAAACCATTCTTTGCCTTTATGATATAGTCAATATAGGCATCATCCAGCATAGGATCATGTAACGGATCATCCTTATAGTGAAACTGGGTAATTACAGGATCGTATCTCTGTCCCTCAGTAGCACTACTCCATTTTAGGATAGAGCCTGCAGCAACTCTTCTTGATACAATTTCAAGATTAATTTTTCTGTCAAGTTTTCTTACAAGCGCTACTTTCTCTTCAGGGCTTGAGATATAATGAGTTCTAACGCCTTTTCTATCAAGAAGTTCAAATGCATCTCTATTGGTTTTCCAGTCAACTAAAGCCTTGCCCTCAATTACATCATGTTTTACCCCGTCACCTGCTGTTATATCGTCTTTGAAGACCATATAAACTGTTTTCTCGTCTTCGGGGTTTCTGTATATTATCTTTGTCTTTCCCTCTGCCATTTTGTCCATGGATTCAAAATTAATTGACATAACCTTTCTCCTTATGATTTATTACTTCTGTTTTTCATATACCATTTAAATATCTGTTTTGCAATAGGCGCAGCTACTTTTCCTCCTTCTCCACCGTGTTCAACAACAACTACGAGAGCAATCTGTGGATTTTTTGCAGGAGCAAAAGCAACAAACATAGCATGATCCCTGAATTTATATGGAATCTTTCTATACTTTCTAGTATGCTTCATTTTTACTACTTGCACTGTGCTTGTTTTGCCTGCAATTTCCAGCCCTTTAACCCGTGCAAATTTACCGGTTCCTTTATCACTTACAACCTCGCAAAGAGCCTTTCTAATCTCTTTTATTATCTTCTTGCTGCATGGCAGCTTGCCTATCTGCTCGGGCTGTGTCTGCAAAAGAATTCTGGGCTTATATATAGTTCCTCCGTTTGCTACCGCGCTAACAAAATTCACTAACTGAAGCGGAGTTACTAAAAGATAGGACTGTCCTATTGATAAGAGCGCTGTATCTCCAGAATACCATGCCCTATTTTTTCTCCAGCTTTTATCCGGCAGGAGTCCTGACTTCTCCCCAGGAAGTTTTATGCCTGTAAGTTTGCCAAATCCGCATTCATCCGCAAAATCTGCAATCCTATTAACCCCCAATAACAGCCCCAGTCTATAAAAATAAACATCGCATGAATCCTTTATAGCATTACGCATATTCAGATATCCATGTCCTGCTCTATTCCAGCAATAGAATATACCTTTCCCAACTTTTAAGTGTCCTTTACACTCAAGTTCTTGAGAGCAAGTTACAACATGATATTTTAAGCCTGCTGCGGCTATAAGTATCTTGAATATTGAACCGGGAGCATATAAAGCAGAAATAGCTCTATTAAGTAAAGGCGCATCCTTTTTGGCTAAAGTATCTAAATCTGTTTGCAGAACAGGTGTGTTGAAAATTCCAGGGTCATAAGAAGGGCTGCTTGCCATTGCGAGTATATCCCCATTTTGAGGATTCATAACAATTATTGTCCCTGTTTTATCTTTTAATAATTTGCTTGCAAATTCCTGCATATGCATATCAATTGTAAGAATAACGTCGCAGCCTCTTTCCGGTTTTTTCTCCATAAGCACTGCTACTTGTTCTCCTTTGGAATTAACCTCAATCTGTTTTGCTCCATCATCCCCTTTTAAAAAATCATTAGCTGCTTCCTCAACACCTCCCTGTCCTTTAAATTCATTGTATTGAAATATATGATACTGCTTCTTTTCAATCTCTCCTTTCCTGATTTGTCTAACATGTCCTGCTATATGCGCTGCATTTTTCCCTAATATATATTTTCGCCGAGGCTCTATCTGAATAAATATCCCTGGAAGAAGAGAACTTCTCTCTTCAATCAATATTACTTTCTCCAGACTAATATTTGATGCCAACTTGACAGGAGAGTACTTCTCATGGTCTGAACTAAAAAGTACTCTCATTATAAGAGTTCGTTCTAAGCCAAGAATCTCGGAGAGTAATTCGACTGTTTCGCCTATGTCCTTTATCTCATTTGGCACTGCCAGTACATTAAAAGAACTGATATTTTTAACAAGAAGATTTCTATCTCTATCGTATATGCAGCCTCTCGGAGCATTAAGATGAACTAAACGTATTCTGTTTGATTTCGCTCTGTCCCTGAACTGGTTTCCTCTTATGAGCTGCAGATACCATAGACGAAAGATAATAATCAAAAAACATGCAAGTAATATCCAAGCAACATTTTTTATTCTTTTCTTTATATTCGCAGTTTCTTTTTTATCAGATAACATATCTTGTAGATTGTATATCTTCCTGGGTAAGAATGCAAAAACATCCCCTTAGTTCCGCCTGAGGCGAAACTGTCCCCCTTTGAAGGGGGATTTAGGGGGATAGAAAAAATTGTCATTCTCCGATTAAATCAGGGAATCCTAACTTCCTGGAACTACTCTCAATACTTCTTCTATAGTGGTAATACCCTGTTTAACTTTATCTATCCCATCTTCTCGCAGTGTAATCATACCTGATTCTACGGCTTGTTTTCTTAATTTTTCTAGACCAGCATCTTGAGCAATTAGACTCTTCATATTATCATCTATCTCCAGCAATTCATAAATGGCTGTCCTGCCTCGATATCCACTATTATTACACTTCTTACAGCCCTTACCTCTAAAGAATTTTATATCCTTATCGGTTTTTAATGAATCCATAACCCAATTTTCTGGTTTGTACTCTTCTTTGCACTCCTTGCATATAATACGGACAAGCCTCTGAGAAACTATACCAGTTAAGGCATTATTGAGCAAAAAAGGCTCAACTCCCATATCCAACAATCTCCTCACCGCTCCCGGAGCATCATTGGTATGGAGTGCAGTGAAAACGAGATGTCCTATAAGAGATGCTTGGATTATTATTTCGAACGTCTCTAAATCTCTAAGCTCACCTACCATCATTATGTCAGGGTCTTGGCGCAACTGAGAACGAATAGAGTGAGCAAAAGTGAGCCCTATGCGAGGGTTCATCTGCAATTGATTTATCCCATCAAACTGATACTCTACAGGATCTTCAACTGTGGTTATCTTTACTCCTTCTTGGTTAAGTTCTTGAATAAGAGTATAAAGCGCAGTGGTTTTTCCACAGCCGGTAGGACCAGTAACTATAATTATACCAAAACGTTTTTTGCTCCAGTTTCTTAGCATTTTTAAATTTTGTTCGCTAAAACCCAGCTTTTCTAATGGCAGTAACCTAACACTTCTATCCAATATCCTCATGGTTATAGATTCTCCTGTAATGTAAGGCACAACAGAGACGCGAAGATCCAAATCTTTCCCCTCTATATTTAGCTTTATTCTCCCATCCTGAGGTAGTCTCTTCTCTGCTACATCCATACCTGCCATAATTTTGATTCTGCTTATAAGAGCTTCCTGAAGTTCCTTCGGAGGCTGGCTGGCTATCTCTTTAAGCACCCCGCCTATTCTATATCTGACCCTCATTTTATCCTTCAACCACTCAATATGAATATCACTGGCCCGGTCTTTGACAGCTTGCATGATAATTAAATTGGTTACTTTCACTTCCGGTAGTTTATCTACCTCAATAGCAGATATTTTTTCAGTTGTTTGCGTTTGTCCTATCTTAAAAGTTCCATCTTCCAACCCCTTAGCTATTTTTAAAGAATATTTATCCAGGGTTCCGGTAACTTCTCCTGCATTTACCATTTCCTGAACCGATGGGGGAAAGTACTCTGGATGTTCAGATATAGCTTCTAACATATTTTTGCCAGATGTAATCATAGTCTTAATATCTTGAAGAACTACTTTAAACTTTTTATCAGTAATCTCTTTCTCAATTGCCGACAAACTCCGCAAAACAGGTATTCCTGATTCTATTAGCGTACCGAATTTTTGCCAAAAACTGCCGATCAACTCTTTTCTCATATCGCCCATCTTTTACCTCCTTGTTTTGTATTTGGTATTGCTAAAATTTTGTTTAATTGCGATTCTGTTGATTCAAACATTTGAAATCCAAAATCCTTCTCTCTTCCTTCAATCCATTCTTCTATACTTTTCTTTCGAAAAAGGATTTTGCCACCAAGCTCAAAACAGGGAATATCCTCCAGATATTGCTCAATTATGTCTTTGCTTACCCTTAAAAATTCTGCCAGTTCATCAATATCTAGTACAGGGCCGAACTCTGTTCTTCGCTCTGCTTTGGATTGCGTATGAATAGAAGATTTAATTTTAAGAACTAATTCAGTGCTGGGCGCATATCGGGGAAGTTTCTTAGCTAACGATTCAATCTTATCTAAAACGTTCATTATTTATCCCTTTTTTTATCGATTTTTTCTCTAAGCATCAACTTAGCCCGACGATAATCAGTTCTCACTGTAGCTGGATTAATTTTAAGAATTTTAGATATCTCCTGATGAGTGAATCCTTCTACTGCGTGAAGCAGGAATGTCTCCTTGTATTTATCAGGCAAAGTACTAATAGTTTTTTCCAAAATCTCAAGCGCTTCCTTCTCTTCTATGTTTTTCTGATTATCCTGCTTTGTAGATATTTTATCAGCGAGATTTAGTCCGCTATCCCTATCTCGGGCATTCAAAGAGACTGTGCTTCCAGCCTGCATGTAGCGGCGGGATTTGATAAAGTTTAAGCAGTGATTTCTGACAATAGAAAAAAGCCATGTGGAAAATTTTGCTTTTGGTTCATAGAAATCCTTACCGTCAACTACCTTTATAAATATCTCCTGAAGCAAGTCCTCAGCTGATTCTTTCTCCCTGTTCAGCATACGATATATGAAATTAAAAACAGGAAGACGGTATTTATCAAAGAGTAAGTCAAACGCTGCAGTATTTCCTTCTTTAAACATAATCATCAACTCCTGATCTGAAAATTCTCTCATTCTATCTTCCACTATGTTAAACAACTTTCTTGATCAAAGTGTTTCAAAATAATCTCTTTTTTATCATATAACATGTTTTAGAAATTCTATCTCCCAGTATAAAAATGTAATCGAAGAATCTGAAAAGAATAAGGCTGGCTATTACGTTGTATAGAATAATAACCACTGTATTTTTTGCCAAGTATAACAATGTGTTCATATTTTGATTCAGTAAGATGGATGTTGAATATAACGCGACTCTATCCACAAGACTGACTATTGCTATTATTGAAATTTTTACAAATTTCTCACTAACGAATAATCTTCTTGATAAGAACTGAGTAATCAATGCATCAACTTGTTTACAAATAAGCTGTATTCCAAAAATAGTGCCTGAAAATCCATCTGCAAAGATACCCCCAATTAATGCAACTGCTAATCCCTTGTGCATTTTTTTATCTAAATTGGCGTAAACTACTAGAATTAATAATAAATCCGGCTTTATGCCAAGAATCTCCAATTTATCAAAAACCGATGTTTGGAAAATGATTGAAAACAGAGTTAGAAAGAACCAGATAAGCAGTTTCATTATTTATTTTTTATTACTGCGACTCTATCCAAATTTCGAATATTTACATAAGGAAGAACATACACAATCTGAAAAATATCGTGTGGCTTTTTATCTATTCTAAAGACTTTGCCAACTTCTATTCCTTCAGGATATATTCCTCCTCCTTCGGAAGTATATACTTTGTTCCCTATTTTTATATTTTCTTCTACAGGTATATATTTTATAATGCAGTAATCTCCTTTGCCTTGCATAACCCCTTTTAGTGAACTTTTGCCGACAAATACACCTAGTTTGCAATTTGGATTTAGAATAGTTATAACTCTGGTTGAGTATGCTCCCACATCCTGTGTTATTCCTACAATACCCTGTGCCGTCGCAACCGGCATGTTGTTCTCAATATTAGCCTTTTCTCCTTTATCAATTATTACAGAATCATACAAATCTGTTATATCCTCGGCAATAATCTCCGCAAAAATAATCTGATAATTATATTTATTTTTAATCTCCAAAAGTTCTCTTAATTTCTTGTTCTCTGCATGTAAAGATCTTAATAATTTTATTTCTATTGATAAGCTCTCAATCTCCTTTTCTAGGGTAGCCTCTCTAGAGCGCATCTGTCTTACAGAAAAAATGGCTCGCTTTAGATTCACACTAGATTTATATGCGGAGTTCGTTAACTTCTGAAATGGATATAAGAGATCTAAAAATACTGACTTTATATTATCTTGCGAACAATTATAACTAATTGTGAGTATAACAATAAAGGAGCATAGAATAATAACAGGAACTAGAACACGTTTCATTATGTCCTATATTCAGAACGTATCAAGGCATCCTTATAAAAATCTAACTCTTCCAATACCTTGCCAGCGCCTCTCACGACAGCAGTTTTAGGATCTTCTGCTATATTGGTAGGAAGACCTGTTTCTTTAATGAGCAATTTATCTAGCCCCTTAAGAAGTGCTCCTCCTCCTGCTAATATTATTCCTCTGTCAACCAGATCTGCCGATAATTCAGGCGGAGTTCTGTCAAGGGTTGCTTTAACAGCCTCAACAATTGCAGACACAGGCTCACTCAGAGCTTCTCTTATCTCCTCAGATGACACAGATACAGTCTTAGGCAGCCCTGCAACCAAATCTCTTCCTTTAACCTGTATTTTTCCCTCTTTGTCTGCTGGAAATGCTGAGCCTATCTTTATCTTTATATCCTCTGCTGTACGTTCCCCAATAAGAACATTGTACGCTTTTTTGATATGCTCTATGATAGCTGCATCCATTTCATCACCGGCAACACGGATTGTCCGTCCATAAACACTACCAACAAGAGAAATAACGGCAATCTCTGTAGTTCCTCCTCCTACATCTACAACCATGCTTGCAGCCGGATCCTGCACAGGAAGCCCCGCGCCTACAGCTGCAGCCATCGGTTCTTCAATCAGATAGACTTCCTTTGCACCGGCATGAATAGCTGAATCCTCCACAGCCCTTCTTTCTACAGCTGTTATGCCTGATGGAATAGCAACAATTACTCTTGGGCTTACAAACATTCTTCTATTATGGATTTTTGTTATAAAATGTCTTAACATTATCTCCACCACCTCGAAATCTGCAATGACCCCATCCTTTAAAGGTCTTATTGCAGAAATATCCCCGGGCGTTCTTCCAAGCATTTTCTTTGCATCATTTCCAACAGCCAGCACTTTGCTCGTATTTCCTCTTATAGCAACAACCGATGGTTCAGAAAGAACAATGCCTTTGCCCTTTGCATATATGAGAGTAGTAGATGTTCCAAGATCTATTCCTATATCGTTTGAAAACAAATTAAAAACAGACTGAAAAATTGTATTCATTTATTCCTCCATATTATTTTTAACAATGTAACGGTATCATACAAGGCGTTTTAGGTCAATTGCTAATTCTTAAAACGGCTTCTTATATATGGGCAAAGCATGCCCTTTTACTCTACCCTCAACTTGATTCGGGCAAACAGGATTCTTGTCTATAGGATTAACAATATACGGCTTAGCGCCAGATGGACATTTTAATTCTTCTGGAAGATATTCTGGAACTAAATCTTTCATAGTACAATCAGATCCTTTATCTCTATTGTTAGTAGCTGCCAATTTTTGCTTTGCCCATACGATTTTTCTCATATTGGTTAAACAGGTCTCCTTTCTATAAGCGACTTGATCTTTAATATAGCGAGGCACTGCCATTACACCAAGAAGCAAAATCACAACTACAATAATTAAAAAATCTATTCTATCCAGTTTTTTCATGGATACATCTCATCTTTAACTGTTTCGCCCATTTGTTCCATTTTAATATGTTTTTTCATCTTCTTTATGTGTCTTTGGGCAACTTCAGACTCTGATGCATTTTTATATCCTTTTCCCTTAACAGATTTCCATGTTTCCAATGACTTTTGCCAATTATGCTGCTTCGCATAGCTATGGGCAAGAATGTGAGATACATACATTGGATGGTCTTTACACTGTCCGGCTAATGTAAAGTACTTAGCAGCTTCCGCATATAATTTCAACTTATGGTAATAAACCCATCCGCACTCAAAGAACAGGTCATACTTATCTTGATTAAACTTTATGCCTTCTTTTAATATATTGATATCTGCCCAATAACATTTTTCTTTTATTTCAGGATCCTTTACAGCTGCGCTAAGGTTGTATCCAATATTCCATCCCCACAAGATCCATGCATCAAGAAAGCGCGGATCAAGCTTTGTAATCATTCTGTAAAGTGGGAACATTTTCTCCTGCTGCTGGTGATCCCAGTAGTAATCTATTCTAATCCACATTAAATCTACAACAATATCCTTAAAACCAAAGAGGAATTGTCCCAAGAATTCTCCTGCCGGAGCAGTAAACAATTTTCTCTCTGGATGTAATTTATCCAAATCCCTGTCTATACTGCGCTGTAAAGGAACGACTATAACCAGCAATATCAAAATAATAAAAAGAAGTATAAAATGCCTTTTTTGAGGTCTAAGTCTCATACTTCTCGTTTCCTAAAAAACAATATGGCAAGAAGCGTAAATATTATCATGTAGTTTAGTCCATAAACAGTAACTTTAAGTATGTGTAGGCCTGATACTGCTGTGCCATGAATAATATCACGATTTATGTTGAAATTAGTGAAATTTGGAAAAAGGTAATATGCTCCTTCAAGAACGAATTTTAATACTATGCTGCCTTTTTGCGCCAGATGTTTAAGATACTCAAATATATTTCCTACAATGTAGAGAAATACTGTTAAAGTTACGCTTATTGTTGTAGTGGCAAATGTTGAAAACATAATAGCAATAGAACTAAGTAGCGATAAACTAATAAAGATTAGAAACATAGCTTTAAATATTTCAAAATTCAGCGCATGCTCTTTGAGATAAAGCACACCTAAAAAAACAATGCTCATAAAACAGAGATTGATAAGTAGGGCAAACATTGTGCCAACTAGTTTCCCTAAAATAAGCTCATATCTGTGAACTGGTTTAGAAAGCACAGTGTATATTGTCTTTTTTTCCAGTTCTTCAGTAATCATTTTTGCACCTAAAAAAATTGCAATAAACAAGCCAAAGAATACTATGAAGAAAAACCCCATATCTTTAATCATTTTCATCTCTTCCCGCGGAGTAAAAAACGAAAACATCTTTGTGCTTCCAATAGTGACCAGAGCAAAGATCAACATAATGTTGAACATCTTTCCTCTCAACGCTTCTTTAAAGGTGTTTTTTGCAATTGCAATGATTCTCATTGTTTTCTCCTCTTAAGGTTTTGCAACTCCTAGATATTATTGTATAAAATCTTTTTAATGTCTACATATTTGTTGACAACATCATCCATGTTTTTACGTCCCGAAGTATATGGTACCACACCCAGTATCGGTACCTTCCCGAAGGTTTTTATAGTCTGCGGATTAGTTTTCTCAGATATTTGGATATTCCTGCTAGTCCTATTTATAATAATGCCTATTACCTTAAGTCCTGATCTTCGCGCATAATCCAGAGTCAGGAGAGTATGGTTAATACTTCCCAGCTCTGCTCTTGCAACAACTATAACGGGAAGCTTCATATCTCCGGCAAGATCAGAAATCATGTAATTGGATGTTATTGGCACAAGGAATCCACCACATCCTTCAACGATTAAAAAATCGTATTTATTCGTAAGGTTTCTAAAAGAGGCAAGTATTTTTTTCTTGTATATTTTCTTTCCTTCAAGCTTCGCAGCGACATACGGGGCTAAAGGATGTTGTAATATATAGGGATTGATATGGCTATAAGTGTCCTGAATTTTACTCATTCTGATCAGATATTCAGTATCCTTCCCAACAAGTTTGCCCTTTTTATATTCCCCACCTGTCTCAACAGGTTTCATAACGCCCACATTTATTCCCATGTTAGAAAATAGTCGAGCCAACCCCCCAGCTATAAGGGTTTTGCCGACTTCAGTATCAGTTCCAGTGATAAAAACACCTTTTCTCATTTTTGGCCTTGTGCAATCAATATGTCGTAAGTTGCAAAAATCTTATTATTTCTAGAATATCTTTTTATATACATCTCTTCCATTTTGTCCATTAATCTCCTGCTGCCCAATCCATTTCCTAAGCTGTATAGGTGATTGTGAGACCCTATAGACTTAAGATAGGTCAATAAACTCATAACATTATCATAATGGATTCTTTCTGTGATTTTTCGCACATCAACTCCTTTAAATTTACTAAGAAGACTGATAACTTTCTTCTCATCAATAAAATCAATACAATGAGAATTAGGGCGCGTACCTATAATATTATGCGCCTCTATAAAGGAACTACCAAGTTCGCACAATGTCTCTCCTCCAAACATTGAAAAAAGGAATCTTCCACCCGGTTTTATAACTCTATGCAACTCATCTATCCCTCTGGAATAGTTTTCCATCCACTGATATGCAGAATTCGAAATTAGTATATCAAACATTTCGTTTTTATACGGCAAAAACTCAGCATCTGCCTGCATGAAATTAGTTCCGTTAATACGTTTTTTTGCTGAGGATATTTTGACCATTCCAAAGGCAATATCAACAGCATATATTTTTGCGTTCGGAAACGCACACTGAAGCTTATCAACGAGATAAGCAGTCCCTGTTCCTACATCCAGTATTCTCAAAGCACATTTAGACTTATCCTGCATTGACATCAGTATATCTGCTATCTTAAACTGTAGTTTAGCAATATCATCGTACATTAGGGCACTTTTTGAAAATGAGGATTTTGTCCTATGTTTAAAATTCATAATCTCTCAAAAATCCATCCAATAAACTATTAAACTCCTCATGTTTCGTTACAAATGGAACATGTTCTGCACTCTCAAATGCATGAAGAACAGAATTTTTTATTTTACTATGCAGGTAATCTGCGCAAGCATAAGGACATACCATATCCCTTTTTCCGTGAATTATGAGAGTGGGAACTGCTATAGAGTGCAATTTACTTCTTAAATCACAATCTCTGAGCAATAATAAATTCTGAAGAGTTCTGTTTTTATCAGACATGTTTGACGATTTCTTTATTAAATTCAAATCTTCTTTCCTAAAATCTGCATTCTTTAAAATAAGACTTGCAAAATTGCCCAGCATTCTCACGGGTGATTTCCTGAACTTGTTGATAAAGCTTTGCATGACAGCGTTTGATATACCCGCATCATAATCCTCTGAAGCAACAAATTTTGCAGGAGTGCTCACAAGAACAAGTTTCTTCACATACTCAGGGTATTGAAATGCAAAATTAATAGCAATCATGCCACCCATCGACCAACCAACCAGATTAATGCTGTTTAAATTTGATTTTTTTATAATTCCAAGCAAGTGTTCTGTATATACTCTTATGCGATCATCAGAGCCATTAGCCTCTCCTTCAGGAGATACAGCAAGAGTCCTGTAGTTTTGGTTGAAATATTCTACTTGATATTTCCAGATACTCTTATCCATTCCCCAGCCAGGAATAAATAAAAGAGGAGGACATAAATTAGTCATCTGTATTCAATTATATATTCTCTAAAATAAAGATGCCGCAGATAAAATCTTATCTGCGGCACACAAAACAAAAGACAGGTAATTATTTTTTACCCATTATCCGATACATACCAGTACCGCAACTTGGACAAACGCCTTTCATTGCTTTTCTGCCATTCTTCATTGTAACTTCCTTGGCATCTTTCATTTCTTTCTTAGCCTTGCACTTCACACAATAAGCTTCCATACTACATCTCCTTATGTTATTGTTTTTAACACAACGTTAGCTTAAGTTTATCATACCGGAACTAAAAGTCAATCTAATTGTAATTTTACTACTACCTTCTTTATCAACTCAGGACTGTTTCCAACCATAAGGGAAGGCATATGTGCGTCTTGAGGGAACAATGCGACAAAGGTATCAGGATATATATCAATCTTTGCCGGGCAGTTATCAGGACAATTATAAAACTCTGCGTCTTTCGATTCATCATATTTTACATCAGCTAAAAGTGTATCGGTAGGAAACCACTCTATTCTTTCTCGACCAGATATTACTGTTTGAATATCAACATACTTCCGATGTGCTTCAAGAACAGCCTTTTCTGAATCACGCGTTTCATAGCTCATGACCAGCGCAAAAATTTCTTTGCCTTTCAGCGGATATTCCCCGTCTTTAATATCAGGTGTTAGTGACATTAAAAATTCAAAAGCCGTCTTCCATCCCTTCCCAAAATGATACTTTTCCCAATTCTCCAAGCGATCAACTATCATATTAGATATCTTCCTTGTTTTCTAATCTCAATTATAGTTTCTCCTCAAGAAACTTTTTTGTTTCCAAAAATGCTTTTGCTCTGTGGCTTATTTTGTTTTTTATCTCAGAACCTAATTCTGCAAATGTCTTATTGTATTCTGGGATAATGAAGAGAGGATCATATCCAAAACCTGTTTTGCCTTTAGGTTCAAAAGCGATTATCCCTTCACAGGTTCCTTTTATAATTTTCTTTACTTTACCTTTGTCTGCAATTGCAACAATACATACAAACCGTGCCGTGCGATGCTTAGGATGAACATATTCCATGAGTTCAAGAAGCTTCTTGTTATTATCATCGTAGGTTGCATCTTTACCTGCAAAACGCGAAGAATAAACTCCTGGTCGTCCTTCCAAAGCGTCAACCTCTAATCCTGAATCATCAGCAATAGCCAACTGTTGCGTGAATTTACTTACAACAAGAGCCTTTTTCGCGGCATTTTCTTCCAGAGTCGCACCGTCTTCTTCAACCTCCTCTAATCCAGGGAAATCTAACGCAGACGAGATTTCTACTATTAAATCACCTAAAATCTTCTTAATCTCTTTTATTTTATATCTGTTTCTTGTTGCCAGAACTATATTCACTCTACTTACCTTTTATCTTCTCAAGCTTTGCATACTTAGTAAGCAAAAGACGCTTCTGATTGTCATTGTCAAAATGAACTGTTATTTTTAAACTCTCTCCAACTCCGCTATGATCAATAACAGTTCCTTTTCCCCATTTTGGGTGCATCACCCTATTGCCAATACTATATTCTCGTTTAAGAATATGCTTAGTCATTGTCTGCCCTCCTCAAAGTGTTTATCTGCCATTCTTGTTATTCTATTTAGAACGCTCTCAAGTTCCTTGCCTTTTTCCAGTTTTTCCTCTTTTGAAGCATCTGATGGAACATAAACAGGAGAGCCAAAAGTTACTACAGCTTTGGTAAAGGGATGTGGAAGTACAAACCTATCCCAGCTATTAAGTCTTGTGTTTCTGGATGTATTGAAGGTCATGGGAACTACTGGACATCCTGACTCGGCTGCTATATGAATGACTCCCTGCTGTACCTTTTCAGCCGGGCCTCTTGGCCCGTCCGGCGTTATTCCCATATCAAAACCTTCTGATAACCTTTTAAGTATCTCTTCATGAGCATTTTTTTCATAATGCCTGCTGGATCCTCTGATAGCAGAATATCCGAATTTTCTAATAACCCTTGCTATAAATTCTCCGTCCCTGCTAGAACTTATTAAGACACATATATTTCTACCGCCTAACTTGTACCTGTAATAATACACAGTTAAAAACAACCTGCTGTGCCATGTAGTAAGTATGATATTTTTGCCTTCTCCTTTTAATTTTAAGTAATTTTCTTCTCCTCTGGTTTCAAAGACTATGCTTCTGCCAATGCCTCTAATCAATATCCATGCTAACCATGGGATTACTCCTGACTTAAAAACCCTATGTACTCTCATTTTTTAGCATCTGCGCGAAACTGAAGATCATACAATTTCTTGTACAGACCTCCTTTTGCGACAAGTTCTCCATGTGTGCCTGTTTCTATAATTCTTCCATCCTCAACTACTATAATTTTATCCGCATGCATAATAGTAGAAAGGCGATGCGCAATTACAAATGTAGTGCGATTGGTCATAAGATTGTCTATTGCCTTCTGGACCAGATATTCCGATTCAGTATCAAGTGCAGAGGTCGCTTCATCAAGTATAAGAATAGGAGGATTTTTAAGAATAGCTCTTGCAATGGCTATTCTCTGCGCTTCTCCTCCTGAAAGCTTTACTCCGCGATCGCCAATAACAGCATCATATCCTTCAGGCATTTCCATTATAAACTCATGAGCAAGCGCAGCCTTAGCAGCTTCTTCTGCCTTTTTCGGAGAAACTTGTTTTTGGTGACCATAAGATATATTCTGTCTCACCGTATCATTAAAGAGAACAGTCTCTTGCGTAACAATTCCCATTTGAGCACGAAGAGAGCATAATGAAAATTCTTTAATATCCGTTCCGTCTATTGTAATTTGTCCTGATGTCGGATCATACAGCCGCGGAATGAGATTCGCTATAGTCGTTTTACCTGAACCGCTTGGTCCTACTACCGCAACAATCTCCCCGTGTTTAATATCAAAACTGACATTCTCTAATACAATAACATCTTTATCATAAGAAAAGCTGACATTCTGAAATTCGATTTTATTCTTAAATGTATCCAATGTACGCGCATTGGGCAAATCAACAATCTCTGAGGGGCTATCCATCACATTGAAGATTCTTGATGAAGCTGCAAGCATAGACTGAATCGTATTATTGACTTTGCTTAATTTCTTTACTGAACCGGGTATTCCACCTATAGCAACAGCAAATCCAATAAAGTAGCCAATAGTTAAATCACCTCTTATAACAGAGACGCCTCCCAGCCATACGGCAAGAGCAATTCCAAGCATACCTACAAACTCTGTAACAGAAGAAGTAACTGCTTGTATTCTTGTTCTCTTTATCTCTGTTTTGAAAACTCTCTCGTTTTCCTTGTTAAATCTTTCTGATTCGTAATGTTCCATAGAAAAAGCTTTAACAATTCTCATTGAGGAAAGACTTTCCTGCATCACTGAAAAAACGGATGCTCTTCTCTTTAAGGTAATGGATGTAACCTTGCGCATCTTTCTGCCGAATTTAATAATCGGATATATTGCAATAGGGAATATCAGAATAGATGCAATGGTTAATCTTGGACTGAGTGCAAATGCCATTACTATGCGTGTCAGGATATTCAGAGGCTCCCTCATAACATCTCCAAAGAGCACGGTCATAGATTTTTTAACCTCTCCGACATCATTTGAAATATGGCTCATAATAGCGCCTGATTTCTGCCTTGTGAAAAAGGATAAACTCATATGCTGAATATGCCTGTACAATTTATTTCTCAAATCCAAAGTTCCCTTAAGACCAGCGTATGTTATTAAATAACTTTGAGCAAAATAGGCAAATCCTTTCAAAATATAGATAAAAATTATAAATAAAACCAGTAGCCTCAACCATGTAAACACAGTAAATTCTGCTGTTAGTGGAGTTATAGCTATCTTATGCCCAAAGACTTCTCCCTTAAGAGTGAGAGGTATTGATGCATTTGAGGAGATATTATCTGTTGATAGGATATTATCCATAAAAACCACTATGCTTCCTATTGAGCCAACAGTACAGAATTGAAGAATGAACATACATATTATTGCCAACAGTATTCTCTTCCAGTATGGTTTTATGAATTTTAGAATCCTTAAGTATTGATTCATGACTATCTATTCCTCCAGCATCTGGTATATACTCTCTGCGGCTCTTTTGCTTGCACCCGGGCTTCCTAGTTGTTCTGTTATTCCGGATAATCTGTTTTTTATATCTCTCATTTTTTCGTTGCTATTCAGTATATCAAGAACACATCTGCCAATATTCTCGGGATTTGCTTCTCCCTGCAGTAACTCAGGAACTATTCTTTCTCCGGCCATTATATTTACAAGTCCTATATGAGGAACACTCAAAAACGTTTTAAATATAAAGCTTGTAATTGGGGATGCTTTATAAACAACAATCATTGGTACATTAAGAAGCGCTGCTTCAAGTGTCACAGTTCCTGATGCCCCGATCAAGAGGTTACAACAGCTCATTCCATCATATGTTCTATTTTTAATAATCCTAATACTGATGTTCAGATTATGCAGAACTTGTTCAATATCTTTCTCATTTGTGTTTTCCGCACATAGCAGCACGAATTCTACATTAGGAATAGATTTTTTCATTATTTTTGCAGCCTGAACTAATGCAGGTAATATTCTCCTTATCTCCTGTTTTCTGCTTCCCGGCAGTAAACCAACAACAGGTTTTCCTGTTATATCCAAACTTGTTAAGATTTCTTCTCTTGTACCGGAAGTTTTTACTATGTCAAGTAAAGGATGTCCGACAAATTCTACAGGCACATTATGTCCTTTATAAAAATCTTTCTCAAAAGGGAGAATAACTATCATTTTATCTACACACGCTTTTACTGTTTTTATGCGCCCTTTCCCCCATGCCCATAGTTGAGGGCTGATGTAATAAGCAACCTTAATATTTCTCTTCTTTGCCTGTTTTGCCAATCTTAAATTGAAACCAGGATAGTCAATAAGAATAACTAGCTCAGGATGCTCCTTATCCATGATTTCACATAATTCATTGAACCGCCTTTTTATTTTAAATATTCCTCTAAATACTTCGCCTACCCCAACTATATCAAGGTCATCAATGTTGAATAGATTTTCAACGCCTGCACTGCGCATTCTATGTCCACCAATACCAATGAATTTAATTGACGGATCTATTTTCTTCATATTTCTTACAAGATTACTTCCATGCAGGTCTCCTGATGTCTCTCCTGCAACAATCATTATTTTTCTCTCACTCATCACTGTTGTATCCTTGGGAATAACGACTCTGGCTTATACATCAATTGTCCCGAAGGTAATAGATTTAAATCCATCTCCTCTGTCTTCACAGAATCATATCCAAGATATTTGGCAAGTTTTAAAGAGATATTGGGCATTACAGGAGAAATAAAAATATTCATAATCCTGATAATATCACAGCATGTATACAGGATGCTTCCCAGCCGAGCTCTTTGCTCCTCATTTTTTGCCAGCTTCCATGGCTCAGTTTTGTCAAAATATTGATTTGTGATAGCTGAAATTTCCAAAAAGTTTTTTGCAATTTCGTGAATCCGAAAACTATCAAGAGCCTTTTTTATTGAATCTACCTTTTCTCTTACCTTTTCTTGAAGAGCATGTTCAAGGTCTGTCAGCTTCATACATTCGGGCACCTTTCCGCCAAAATTCTTTATTGTGAAATTAATGACTCTGCTGACTAAATTACCAAAATTATTTGCCAGATGCGCGTTATAGCTTGTTATAAATGAATCAAGCCTAAAATCTGCATCCTTGCCAAAGACCATCTCGGATATCAGTAGAAACCTTAACCCATCAACACCAAAAATATTGACTAATTCTAAAGGGTTTACTACGTTCCCAATTGACTTGCTCATTTTCATGCTTTTATTGTTCCAGTATCCGTGAACTACTAACTTCCGCACCGGCTCTAAACCAACAGCCTTAAGCATTGTAGGCCAGTACACAGCATGCGCCTTTAAAATATCCTTCCCAATAATATGATGTGAGTATTTCCAGTATGTCCTAAACAAGTCTCCATCAGGGTAACCTAAAGCAGAGATATAGTTAATTAAAGCATCAAACCAGACGTATGTTACATATTTTTTGTCGAATGGCAGCTCAATTCCCCAGTCCAACCTGTCCTTAGGACGCGATATACACAAGTCCTTCAATGGCTCCTTCAAAAAGGACAATACTTCTTTTCTGTACTGTTCAGGGAATATAAAGTCATTGTGCTTATTTATATAATCTATGAGCCAATCCTGATAATTTGACATCTTAAAGAAATAATTACTTTCCTTAATTAAGGTTGGTTTTGTCCCATGCTCAGGACAATTACCATCAACTAGTTCTCTACCATCCAAAAATCTTTCACATCCAACGCAGTATAATCCTTCATATTCCGCAAAATATATTTCGCCATTATCATAAACTTTCCGGAGAATATCTTGAACAATCCTATTATGGGAAGCGTCTGTTGTTCTTATGAATTGAGAATACTCTATATCCAATTTAGACCACATCTGCTTAAATTCTTCTGATATTTTATCCGCAAATTCTTTTGGGGATTTGCCATCTTTATTAGCTGCTTCAACTATTTTTTGTCCATGCTCATCAGTACCTGTGAGAAAATAAGTTTGAAAGCTAAATAGTTTTTTGTACCTGTTAATGATATCAGCAACTATTGTGCTATAGGAATGCCCAAGATGCGGGTGACTATTCACATAATAAAGAGGTGTTGTTATATAAAACAACTTATTTTGTTTATCCATAGTTAGTTAATATAGCATATTTGTGTTAATTTTTAAACAGCGGGGAAATTGTATATTCTGGCGGTTACAATCTATTTCGGGATGTGATAAATGGGAATAGTAGTATTTCTCCCTGACTTAACAACAATTCCTCCAAGCTCAGAGGAAAATATTCTTTTTATGTTTTGATCTGGTTTGCTTTTGTCTATTACTTCTCTTAAGACAAAATCTGCATTCCTGATTGCTTTCCAATCTTCATCAAAGTTCTTGAATGTATAGATATCAAACCTTCGGAATGCGAAATTCTTTCCCATAGAAGTTTTTCTGCTTCTGTGTTTTTCAACAAGCACTTTTGCAATATTGATATTCCCCTGAAACATTATCACTTTTTTTGAATCATAAAAGTCTTTTTCCTCTTCTATTTTTTTATTAATTGCACTTTTCTCAAATAAGCTCAAAGGAACGCCATTCCCAGCCACCCTAAGATTCACTCCTTCAATGACTCCATCATGTGTTATTACAGAAATATCATAGGTTCCAGAAGGGATGGTTTTTACAGAGAATCTGCCTGTAGTTTTATCGAAATCGACTTTATATCTATTTTTCTTACCAGCTTTGTTAAAAGGCCCTGTTGCTCTAACCAATGCGTATATACTGACTACTTTCTCTTTTTGTTCTATCGTTCCTGATATTGAGCCAGTAGTTTGTGCGAAACTAGTTCTAATTAATAATAGAGACAATAAAATAGAAGCTAGAATTATTTTACATTGATTATTGCTTTTTAAAATGATCATAGCCAAATTTAGTAAGTTTTGTTAATCGGTCATCTTTTCTGAGGTAAACACCACTTCCTTTTGTAATCTCTCCTACACAATACCCGTATGCGGTTTTGCTTCTTTCTTTTGAGACAGTATAAACAAGTTCAAAATCCTCTCCTCCATATAGAGCAAAATCTAAGGCGCTTTTCCCACAAGCTTGAGCAGCCATATGAGTCTGGTCATCTATGGGAACTTTATCTGCATATATGATAGCTTTGCATTTACTTTGCTCGGATATATTTCTAATTTCGGAAGCAAGTCCGTCGCTTATATCTTCCATTGCATTAGCATAACCTGCAATTTCGTATGATACATCCAGCCTTGATTGGGGAGTAGTGTGATATTTTTTAGTCATTTCAAATCCTTTTATTCCTTTCCTAAAAAGATGCAAGCCTGCTGTTGATGCGCCGAGAGATCCTGTTACAAATACAAGGTCTCCCACCTTTGCGTCTTTTCTCATGCAAAGATGTTTTTTATCTGTTTCGCCTATTAAAGTTATGGTAATAACATTCGTATCTCCATGCGTAGTATCTCCTCCAATTATATCAACATTATGCTTCTTACATCTTTCTCTCATTCCCTTGTATATCTCCTCAACCATGTACATTGTTGAATCGGATTTTAATACAAGTGAAACCAATACATAGAGAGGTTTCCCTCCCATTGCGGCGATATCGGACAAATTACTTTCAATGGCCTTTATGCCAATCTGTTCTGGAGTAAAATAGGAAAAAGAAAAATGATCCTCTTCAACAATAGTATCTGTTGTTAATAAAAGAAACTTGTTTCCGTTTTTTATTACAGCGGCATCGTCTCCTATGCCGCAGATTACTTCTTCTCTTATCGGACGAGCAGAAATATGTTTTATTAAATCAAACTCTCCGCTAAGCTTTTTCATTCCAGTCCTTCATTACACAAAACTCTCCACACATTGTGCATTCTTCATCTTTATCTATTTTGCTGCGTTCTCTATACTTTCTTGCCTTTTCGGGATCTACGGAAAGAGATATCATGCTTTCCCAATCAAGTTTTTTCCTGCTTACAGACATTTTCCTATCCCACTCCAGGGCTTTTTTATATCCTCTTGCCACATCTGCTGCATGTGCAGCTATCTTCGTGGCAATTACTCCTTCTTTTACATCCGCTTCTGTTGGCAGACTCAAGTGTTCTGCTGGAGTAACGTAGCATAGAAAAGACGCTCCATAATATGCAGCAAGAGTCCCTCCTATTGCGCATGTTATATGATCGTAACCTGGCGCAATATCTGTTACAAGCGGGCCAAGAACATAAAACGGCGCATTCTTGCAGTATTTTTTCTGAAGCTTTATGTTTCTCTCAATCTGATTCAGCGGAACATGCCCAGGTCCTTCTATTATTACCTGAACCTCTCTTTCTTGAGCTCTTTCAGCCAGTATGCCGAGATTTTTAAGTTCTTTTATCTGCGCTTTATCTGTTGCGTCTGCAATACATCCGGGCCTCAGTCCGTCTCCAAGACTCAGGGTCATATCATATTCCTTTGCTATGTCCAAGACTTCATCATAATATTCAAATAGCGGATTTTCTTTTTGATGGTGTTGCATCCACCTCATTATGAAAGTTCCTCCTCTTGACACAACGCCAGTTATCCTGTTTTTCAGCAGAGGAATGCAATCTCTTGTAAAGCCACAGTGAACAGTTATAAAATCTACTCCCTGCTCGCCGTGTATTCGAATCGTGTTTAATATGTCTTCTTTGCTTATTTTTGCAACATACTTCTTTTCTACCATTACCTGATAAACAGGAACAGTTCCTACAGGGACACTTGATTCTTTAATAACTGTCCTGCGAATCTTATTCAGATCGCCTCCTGTGCTTAAATCCATGACTGCGTCAGCCCCGGATTTAATTGCAATATGTAATTTTTTTAACTCCTTTTTGATATCTGCATCTTTGGGAGATGTGCCTATATTTGCATTCACTTTTACAGATAAGTCGGAACCAATACCTATTGGAGAAAATTTATGCTTTTTGCTTTTAGGAATAACTATTTCTCCGGCAGCAATTCTTTGAACTAGCTTATTTGTCTCTATTCCTTCTTTTTCAGCTACTATTTCTATGTCTTTTGTAATGATATGTTTTTTTGCCGATTCAAGTAATGTCATTTATTTTCCCTCAGCTTTTTAATTATTATCTCCGATGCTCTTTTGCCTGATAGCAGCATTCCACCGAAAATAGGTCCCATTCTGGGTCCTCCGAAGGCTGCATTTGCTGCCATGCCAACTACAAATAAACCGGGATATATTTCTTTTGTATTTTTTATTGTATCTTTTTCCGCTTTATCTGCATTCATGGGCATTTCTCCCATTATTTTACCTGTCTTTGTTCTTAATTTTGCTACTGCTTTTTTCTCAAGCACAGTCAATACTTCAAGTGGATGCCCTGTTGCCTCTATGGCGTATTTGCTTTTAACAGTTAAAGGATCAACATGCAGATTAGCAATTTCTGTTGTAGACCAGTTAATGACAAATCCTTTTACAGTATTGTTAATAATCATTGTATCCTCTACAGATATACAGTTAAATATTTTTACACCTGCAGACATTGCTTTTGCCAGAAGTTTTGACATTGCCTCAACCGAATCAGCCACATAATAATTCTTTTGATACTCTTTATATGAAATATCAAACTCATCAAGAACACTTAGAGCGTTTGCCTGCACAACAATCTGGTTGAACATCATACCTCCTCCCCACATACCTCCGCCGGGTGAGAGTTTTCTTTCGAATATTGCAACATGCAATCCTTTTCTTGCCATATAATAGGAAGCTACTATGCCTGCAGGCCCTGCGCCTGCGATTGCAACATCAAGATTCAGACAATCTATAAGCTTTTTATTGTATGTTTCCAGTATAGCTTTTGAGATTATTGTTTCATCCAGCATCTTTCCATCCTCCAGGTTATATTATAACTTTTAATTACATAAAAAAATCTGCTCCGCAAAGGAACAGATAAAAACTAATTCTAATTCATTTTCCGTTCCCTACGCAGGTATTATCCCAACAGGTTCAAGGGGTCTTCCGAACACTTTCGGAACTCTCAGCTCTAATGCTCCCCCAGATTCTTTATTATAACTCTTTTATGGCTAAATTACAATATTCACTAATTTCCCAGGAACTACAAATATCTTTCGGATTGTTTTATTAGCAGTAACTTCTTTTATATGTTTATCAGCCAAAGCAAGTTTTTTGATTTTTTCTTCATCTAGATTCGTGCTTATTTGCAACCTACTTCTTATCTTCCCATTGATCTGCACAGCGATCTCAATTTCATCAACTTTTATCGCGTTCTCATTATACTCAGGCCACTTCTGCTTGTGAATACTATGCTGATGCCCCATAACATGCCACAGTTCTTCTGATAGAAAAGGAGTAACAGGGGATAATAATCTTAGCAGTGTTTCCAAAGCCTCTGTCCACAGTTCTGAGGATGTAACTTCTTTATCCTTTTTAATCTCATATAAATAATTAATGTACTCCATTAAAGCAGCAATTGCAGTGTTAAACTGAAGACGCTCAATATCAGCGGTAAATCTCTTGATCGTCTTGTGTATCCACATATTCAATGCTCTATGTTTCTTCTTATCTTTTATCCGGACATCTTTATCATAAGGTTTAAATTTAAGTGCAATGTCCCGTACTCTGTTGAGAAAACGAGATACTCCCTTTATTCCCTTTTGTTCCCATTTTACTTCCTGATCAAATGGTCCCATAAATAGAATATATGCTCTTAAAACATCTGCTCCAAATTTTTCTATCACACTGTCAGGAGTTACAACATTGCCCTTTGACTTTGACATCTTTTGATTATCATAGGAAAGCATCATTCCCTGATTTTTTAAGACTTTAAATGGCTCGTCAAATTCTATTAATCCCTCGTCATGCATCACTTTTGTCCAAAAGCGCGCATATAGAAGGTGCATAACCGCATGCTCCGCGCCGCCAACATATAAATCCACAGGCAGCCAATATTTAATTTTTTCGTCATCAAATGGAGCTCTTGAGAAATCCGGATTTGGAAATCGCAGAAAATACCATGAAGAACATGCAAAGCCATCCATCGTATCGGTTTCTCTCTGCGCAGGTTCTCCACACTTCGGGCATTTAGTATTTACAAAATCATCTATCTTTGCCAGAGGAGAACGTCCTGTCCCCGTTGGGTGAAAATCTTCAATATCCGGAAGCAATACAGGAAGTTCGTTCTCAGGCACAGGAACTATACCGCATTTTTTGCATTGAATTATGGGAATGGGTGCTCCCCAGTATCTTTGACGGGATATAAGCCAGTCTCTGAACCTATATGAAATTTTTTTACCGCCAAATCCATGTTCTTTAGCAAATTCATTAAGGGCTTTAATACCTTCTTTTGAGGATAATCCATTAAATTGGCCTGAATTTATCATTGATCCATATTCAACATATGCATCTTCCAAAACATGTTCTTTCCCATCATGGCTTATAACTTCTTTAATAGGAATATTATATTTTTCAGCAAAAGCGAAGTCTCGCTTGTCATGTGCAGGCACTGCCATCACTGCGCCGGTGCCATAAGAGAGAAGAACATAATCCCCAATCCAAATCGGCACTTTATGACCATTAAATGGATTTTTCGCATATGAACCTGTAAAAACTCCCGTCTTTTCTTTCTCTGTAGACAGACGATCTATTTCGCTCTCCCTGCGCGATTTTTCAACATATGCTTCAACCTTGTTTTTTTGTTCGGATATAGTTAATTTCTCTACAAGAGGATGTTCCGGGGCAAGCGTCATAAATGTAACCCCGTATATAGTATCCGCTCTTGTTGTAAAAATAGGAATATCATGTTTGTTTCCGGATGTATCAGCAGCTTTGAATATTATTTCAGTTCCTTCACTGCGGCCAATCCAGTTGCGCTGCATCATTTTTATGGATTCAGGCCAGTCAACTTTATCCAGATCATCAATAAGGCGGTCAGCGTAATCTGTTATTTTGAAATACCACTGCTTTAAATCCTTTCTTGTAACGTTCGAATTACATCGCCAGCATTTGCCCGCTTCTACCTGCTCGTTTGCCAGAATTGTTTTGCATGATGGGCACCACCACTGGGAACCCATAGCTTGATATGCAAGCCCTCTTTTAAAGAGCAGTAGAAAAAACCACTGCGTCCAGCGATAATATTCAGGATCCGTAGAATTGATTTCTTTTGTCCAGTCATAACTTGCTTCAATCAGATTAAACTGGCGTTTATAATTTGCTGCGTTTTGAGCAGTAGTTTTTGCCGGATGCATTTTCATCTTTAACGCATAGTTCTCTGCCGGAAGGCCAAAACCATCCCATCCCATTGGATGCAACACATTATATCCCTGCATCCTTTTCAGTCTTGTTACAACATCCGACGGAATATAATTACGGCAATGCCCGACACTCAGACCATTACCTGAAGGGTAAGGGAAGAAATCCAGACAGTAAAATTTTGGTTTATCTTTAGCTTCACCCGTAGCATACAGATCCATCTTCTGCCACACAGGCCGCCACTTTTTTTCTATTTCCTTGAATGGATACATGTTAACAGCTAATTATTAATTTTATTATATATTTCTCTCTAACAACTAATGTACAAACTTCGCATTTTAAACTTATCTTTTGGATTTTATCATGCTTTTCTGGACAAAAAAAGCATATTATGAATTTCGATAATACCAAAACTGAAATAACAGAATAATAGTACAAACAAAGCCAGGCAGATTAGAGCTAAAAATAAACCAATCCTTCGGGGTTTTAACCCATGCATAAAGTGACCATAGAAAAAGTGTTAAACTCATAAACGATATCAAAAACAGGGAGATACCTGTTGTGGATTTTCTTTTATAGTTTTTGTATACTTGGACAGGTATTCCAAAACATGAGTACATAATTGTTACAACTAATGCAAGCCAACCAACAATTTTATAAATTTCCATTATGTTTCTATCTCATGCAACTGACTTACAGGCATTGTTAGAAGTCTATTTGTGATTGTATATTTAGACTGAAACATGATAGACGTATTGTGGACGATTTATAGACGATTATCAACTTCTATTTTTTCAGAACTGGAAATATCAAACTTGTATTTTAAATTCAATTTATATAAAGTGTAGGGCATGGATAATCGAACAGCGCTTATAATTTTGAATTTACTCCCCGGCTTAGGGCCTGTTGGCATAGGAAACTTGATAGATAAACTTGGAGAGCCAAGAGTGATATTAGAAACATCAGAGAGAGAGTTAAGACAAATCAGCGGTCTGAGAAAAAGCGTTTTAGAGAACATAATACATTGGGAAAAGATTGTTGATATAGAGCAGGAATTAGCATTAATTAAAGACAAAGGCATAAAAATTATTACAATTCTTGATGATGAGTATCCTTTTTATCTAAAGAATATCCATTCTCCACCAGCAGTGCTTTATATTAAAACCAGTTCTCCTTTTGAGTTTATTCCGTCAATAGCTATAGTTGGAACAAGAAAAGCCTCTCCTTACGGCGAAAAAATCACAAAAGAGCTGAGTATGGAGCTTTCCTCGAGAGGCTTTATAATTGTGAGTGGAATGGCAAGAGGGATAGACTCCATTGCCCACAGGGCAGCTCTTGACGCAGGAGGTAAGACCATTGCTGTTTTAGGCTGCGGGGTTGACATTGTATATCCAAAAGAGAATGGGGAACTTGCTGAGCAAATTCAGAAACAGGGAGCTCTGATTTCAGAGTTTGGTATGGGAACCTCTCCATCAAGAGAGAACTTCCCAAGAAGAAACAGGATAATCAGCGGGTTATGTATTGGAATAGTTGTTACTGAGGCCTCAGCGCGCAGCGGCTCACTTATTACAACCAGATTTGCTTTAGAACAAGGCAGGGAGGTTTTTTCCGTACCGGGAAAAATCAATGCGCAAAATTCAGAGGGTGTGAATGGATTAATAAAGCACGGGGCGAAACTGGTTCAGAATGTTGAGGATATACTTTCGGAACTCCAGCCAACAATGTACACGAATAAAGTAATGCGCAAAAAAACTAAAGAGAAGGTAGCTTTAAAGCCGGCTAATCTATCTTTGGAAGAAAAAAAGATATATGATGCCCTGTCTGATGAACCTGTTCATATAGATAAGATCATGGATAAGACGCAATTCTCAATAGGTGTCATATCGCAGATTCTCTTGACCTTGGAGATTAAAAAGATTATAAAGCAAATTCCGGGGAAAATGTTTATAAGGATATAAAATATGGCTAAATCACTTGTCATTGTCGAATCGCCTGCAAAGGCAAAAACAATCAACCGCTATTTGGGTTCTGATTTTATCGTGAAAGCATCCATGGGACATATTATAGATTTGCCGGCAAAAGAATTCGGAGTAGATATTGAGCATGATTTTGATCCTAAATATGTTGTCATAAAAGGCAAACAAAAAATCCTGAAAGAACTGGCTGCGCAAGCCAAAAAATCTGATACAGTTTATCTTGCAACTGACCCGGACAGAGAAGGTGAAGCAATATCGTGGCACTTGAAAAACTCAATATGCAAAGGTAAAAAAGTTTTGCGCGTCCTTCTTCATGAAATCACAGAATCTTCGGTGAAAACGGCTTTTAATAATTCCTCAGATATTAAAATGGATAAGGTCAATGCTCAGCAGGCAAGAAGAATTCTGGACAGGGTCGTAGGGTATAAAATCAGTCCTGTTTTATGGAAAACAGTGGGAAAGAACTTAAGCGCGGGAAGAGTTCAATCTGTTACGGTGAGAATTATAATTGACAGGGAAAGAGAGATTGGAAAATTCAAGCCTGAAGAGTATTGGGCAATAGTAGCTGATCTTAAGACTTCTGCCGGCGAAAATTTGAAAGCGAAATTATCTAAGCTTAAGGTTACAAATAAAGCGCAGGCAGATAAGATATATGAGGATACTAAAAATACAGAATTTGTCGTATCAAAGACAAATATAAAGACTCAGAAAAGATCTGCTTCTCCTCCATTCACAACAAGCAGGCTTCAGCAGGAGGCAAGTTCAAAATTGCATTTCTCATCTACAAGGACTATGAGAATTGCGCAGCAACTTTATGAAGGAGTGGAAACAACTAAAGGAACAACAGGATTAATCACGTACATGCGTACAGATTCTGTGCGTATATCATCGGAAGCTATTAATGCAGTAAGAAATTATATAAAAAATAAATATGGAGAGCAGTATGTGCCGTCCAAACCCAATTTTTATAAAAGCAAAAAGACAGCGCAAGATGCTCATGAAGCGATTCGTCCGACAAGTGCTTCAAGGGCTCCTGAAACAATAAAGAAATTTCTTACAGATGATCAACTTAGGTTATATAAGCTTATATGGAATAAATTTGTTGCTAGCCAGATGTCGCCCTCAGCCATTCAATCTACAACAGTAGAGATTAAAGCAGGCGACTATATTTTTACTGCTTCAGGGTCTACTGTTGTGTTTCCCGGATACATGGCAATTCGCGAAAATGATACCAAAAAAGACGAGTTGGAACTTCCTTTGCTAAAAGAAGGAGATATGCTGAAATTGCTAAAGCTATTACCGGAACAACATTTCACAAAGCCGCCTTTCAGATATACAGAGGGTACCTTAATACGCACATTGGATGAGAAGGGAATAGGAAGGCCTTCAACTTATGCACCGACAATTAATACTATACAAAACAGAAAATATGTAATAAAGATAAAAGGATTCTTTCATCCTACAAATATCGGAGTACTTACAAATAGTTTTTTAATTGAAAAATTCTCTGATATTCTTGATATAAAGTTTACTGCAGATATGGAATCGCTTTTGGATTTAATTGAAAACGGCAAAAAAGACTGGCTTGACGTACTTAGGCAGTTTTATGTGCATTTTAAAAAAGACCTTACTCAAGCTGAAACTCCGGAAAAGACCAATGTAAAATGTGAAACATGCGGAAGTTCTATGGTTATTAAATGGAGATTTGGCAAAAGATTCTATGCATGTACCGCATTTCCAAAATGCAGGCAAACAAAGGCTATTAAAAATAATGATCCGTTGATAAAAGATGTATCTCCGCAGGAAACAGAATATAAATGCGAGAAATGTGGGAGCCCTATGCTGATAAGGACATCTAGAGGCGGGCAGTTTCTGGCATGCAGTGGATATCCTAAATGCAAGAACACAAAGAGTCTTGATAAGGACGGAAATATCGTAGAAAGAAAGCCTCCTGAAGAATCAGATCAGGTTTGTGAAAAATGCGGAAGTAAGATGGTAATAAAAACAAACCGACGGGGGCAAAAATTCCTGGCATGCAGCGGCTATCCTAAATGCAAAAACGCAAAACCTCTGCCAAAATCACAATCATAAAAAACTCAAACCAGAACTCTTTCTTTAGATTCTATCGATTTTACTTCAGCAGTTACTATTTTTATTGTATCTCGGGCGCTTTTGGAAGTAACTATTTCAGGCTCTCTACCTTTTTCTATACAGTCCGCAAAATACGATAGCTCTTTTTCATATGCGTCTTTTGTTCCAAGTTCTGGAACGCATGAATCTTTATCTTTTGGATATATCGTGATTGTAGGATTATTCTTCGATGAGAATATAATGGTACCTTCTTCAAAACATGCCCTGAAATTTGCTTCGAATCCAAATCCTCCAGACACAACCCAGTTGCAATCCACTGTTACCACAATATCCTTATCATATAAATACTGAGTTGATAATATGTCAACCCCGCCACCTTTTATTGCGTTCGCTCCAACACTATATACAGCTTCCGGCACACCTAATAGATAATTTACCATATCCACATCATGTACGTGCAGATCAAGTATTGCACCGCCGCTTTTACTTCCTTGTGCCATCCAGTTATTCCACGACCATGAAGGGGTTTGACACGCTCGAAGCAGATATAATGACAGAAGCCTGCCAAACTTGTTCTGGGAAACATAATGCTTAAGTATTTCATATTCATTCCAGAATCTGATGCACTGAGCGATCATAAGGAATTTACCGCTTTTTTCCTGAGCTTCAATCATTGCATTGCATTCTTCCACATTCATAGCCATTGGTTTCTCACAGATTACATGCTTACCTGCATCAAGCGCCTTAATTGTATACTCCTTATGAAGAAATGTTGGTAAGCATATATCAACAAAGTCTATGTCTTTATCATTCAATAAATCCTCAAGCTTTTCGTATGTTTTAATTCCTTTAAGATCAAACTTATCTTTTAATTCATTAATCCGTACATCATTAACTGCGCCAATCCCTACATTGTCTATATTCTTATAGCTATTAATGTGTCTTTCTCCCATATGTCCCATACCAATTATTCCGACTTTAAGCATCTTAATACTCTCCATTTATAATTTTTATAATTTTTAATCGCTCAAGCAGAGAACCTGTTTTACCGTATTTTCCTAAACTCAAGTCAGATACTACTACTCTGCCAATATGCTTTTCTGTCTTAGATGACCACTTCCCTTCAGTATATGCCCATGTGTCATGGATAACGTAATAATTTCCATTATCCTCTCCAAGATAGAGCATTATGTGTCCTGGCATATAAAGAATGGATATTCCTGAAGGAAGATTTTTAAATCTATCAAATCTTGCAATTTCCCTGCCTATTCTTGCTTGCTGGCTTGAATTACGAGGCATCCTTATTCCAAAACATGCAAAAATGTCCATTATGAATCTGGAGCAATCTCTTTCCCCTTTCATACCTCCCCAACCATAAGGAGCGTATAACAATTTAAAAGCCTGGTTAATTGCATGCCTTTTTGTATACGGGACATATCCTGTGTGTACATCCTCATAAGTTGGTATATACGCTTTTCTAAAAGATAGTTTGTTTCTTCTATTTGCAACAGGAAACGTAATAGAAAAATACTCCTTTTTGACACGCATTAAGGGGAAACGCGTTCCCATCTGCGCGCTATCAAGAAAATTTTTGCACTTGGAATCAGAGAATATATCGATTTTATTCCCAGTTGCAACAACAAATTCCTGAGTTTCACTATACTCAATAATATCATTCTTATTATCTGAGATTGCAATATCTTCAGCGTGAATCCAACCTGGCGTAATTTCTGTCTTTACATATGCCCATTTCTTGTCTCTGCTTTCCCATAATAAGGCCAGAGGCTGCCCCACATCAATAGCGCTGTCCTGGAATCTATCAAAATCATGGTTATTTTTTCTGGACATAATAATCTCATCTGTGGGTAATACGCGCAGGTTTGTTCTTCGGAGTGTAAGCGCAAACTTAACATTTACTTTGTCAGGGATTTTGTATGCTTCTATGTTGTGGGATATGGATTCAAAAAACACATTATCGACCCGCATATTATCAGTTGTGTAGCATTTCGTTTTTTGAACACGTTTAATTGAATTAAGTATATTTCCGGATAGTGTCTTACCTGACATTATATTATCTGTCCGGAGCACTTCCTCTAATATTCTTCTTCTTTTGCAGTTAGCTTCATTAAATTTCCCTATTTCCTCTGCTGACATTATCACCTCATCCGGATTATCTATCTTGGATATCCAATATCCGGGAGTATGCATCTTTACTTTAACATGAGGCAGAGGATAAGGAGCTATACAGAGCTTAGAAGCACAGCCGGAGATAAGTATAAATGTCAAAATCCAAAATCCAAATGTCAAATTTAAAATTATTTTCATTTGGGTTTTGAAATTAAATAGTTTATTTGTCATTATTACAATTAGCCTATATTCTCAAGGCTCTGTTGTCAAGAACTCACTTGTGTGTTACGCTGATTTATAGTATATTTTTACTGTCATCCAGGGGGAGGATTAATAGCAATGAATAGCAGTTTGATTCTATCATTTCAGCATTCAGGATGGGTTGGAAGAATAATTGTGCTTTTACTGTTTGCAATTTCCACAGTAACCTGGACTATAATCATCATAAAGTTTAGTGCTATTAGAAAAGCAGATAGGTCATCTAAGCAATTCTTAAGAATATTTCGTAACTCTTCCTCTGAGAATGTGTTTAATCTCTACACCAAAGTGGGTGAAGAGCACAAGCTTTCTCCTGTATTCCGTGTCTACAAACAAGGATGCGAGAAAGTTAGTTCCATAGGAGAAGATATTACAGCTTCAGATTTAAAATACATAGAGAAGACACTGTTAAGTTCAGTTAGTGATTCATTTTTCAAGCTTGAGAGATTCTTAGGATTTCTTGCAACGACTGCAGGAGTCAGTCCTTTTATAGGATTGTTAGGCACAGTATGGGGTATACTTAATGTCTTTCTGCAGGTCAGTTTGCAAGGAACTGCAAGTATTGGAACCGTTGCTCCGGGAGTTGCTGAGGCACTGATAACAACTGTAGCAGGGCTGGTAGTAGCAATCCCTGCTCTGGTTGCCTACAATTTCTTCTCAAGCCAGCTGAGGATACTGTCAATAGAGACAGACAATTTTGTATGGGAATTCCTTTCTCTTGCAGAAAAGAAATTAGTTAGGGAACAAAAATCATGAAGAGCAGATTATATTCATACACTCCGATCAGCCAGATAAATATTACAAGTCTTGTAGATGTTACAATGGTTCTCTTAATTGTTTTTATTCTGGTTACGCCAATTATGCTTCATGGAATTAATGTCCAGCTTCCGCAGGCATCATCTGAAAGGATGGAGATTTCAAAAGATGCTATTACGGTCAGTATATCAAGACATGGCAACTTGTATCTGGATAATGCTAAAGTAAGTCGTAAATCTCTTAAAAAACGCCTTGCTATGATTGTAGAATCAACTCAGAATACATGTGTAATAATCAAAGCTGATAAATCCGTTAAATATGGTGAAGTAGTTAAGGTTCTTGATATAGTCAGAGGATCAGGTATCTCAAGAGTTGGTCTCCCAACCAGAGTTCGTAATATACGCCGCTAAATATGAAAAAGGCTTTTCTAATATCCATAAGTGTTCACATAAGCATTATTTTGTTAGTAGTTCTTATTGCAATTGTAAAACAAAGAACATCAAAGCTTGAAGTTCCGCAATTTGTTCAATTAACTCCCGATATAGAACAGGTTGAAAAACCGGCTAAGACTTTAAAGCGGTCTTCTGCTCCCAAAATCACCCGAAGACAGAAAAAGATGTTAGATACAAGCAAGCTAAGAAGAAAGATACTTACAAGAGTTAAAGCTATGGACAAGTCTGATTCAGCCAAACGTATTCCAATTAAAAAAGAGAAGACAGCAAAATCCCTACAGCCTGTAAGCAAAGAAGATGTGCATATCAGTGCTGGGAGATTTCCTTATCTATGGTATTTAACTGTAATAAAAACTAAATTGTCAAATGCATGGATACCACCGAGCGAGTATATAATACCAAAAGAGGGGACATACGTTACAGTTTGCTTTACACTTAATAAAAATGGCACTATAGACAATGTGAAAGTAAAGCATTCTTCAGGCATAAAATTACTTGATAATTCAGCACTAGATGCTATAAAGTCAGTAGGAACTTTACCTGCTCTTCCTTCAGAATGGAAAGAAGAGAGCTTAAATATCAGCATTATTTTTAAAACACTATGAAAAACATTAATTTCAATCTGTTAAAACTTTGTGTTTCTGTTATGTGCTTGTCTATTTTTTGTTCTCATCCGGGTTTTTCCTCAGAAGTTCAATTAAGCATATCTAAGGAATCCGCAAAAAAAGTGAATCTATTTATTGAGGCTTTTGCTGCTGAGGGAGCTAAGTCCAATACAGAATTGGAGGAAGCAATTTATACTGATTTGTCAAGACATCTGAAATACTCCGGGCATTTTTCCATACAAAAACTAGTTTTAGGGGACACAGAATTAGTAATCAAAGTATCTTATAAAACAAAAAGAGGAAAACTTGTTCTTATAGCAAAGGTATATTCTACATCAGCAAATCAGGAAATATTCGCCAAAAAATATCAGGGGCTAATCTCTCAGTCCAGCTTATTAATAAAAACTGTTGCCAACGATATCATAGAAAAAGTTACTGGAGAAAGAAGCATTGTATTCTCAAAGATTGCCTATACTTCTTCTGATAAGGCTGGCACAAAACAAATATATATAATAGATTATGATGGGAGAAACAAAAAACAAATTACTTCTGGAGATTATAACAACATTGAATCTTGCTGGTTCCCTGATTGCGCTAAAATTGCGTACACTTCATATAAGAATAGGTCTCCTGAAATATTTAGCTGCAATCTGAAGAATCACAAGAAAGAAGCCTTAATTTGTTATCCGGGGGTTAATGCAGCCTCTGCTGTCTCAAACGATAGCAAGTACATTGCCTTAATACTCAGCAAGGATGGAAACCCTGAATTATATAAAGTTTCCCTGCCTGATTTACTTCTTAAGCGACTAACAGCTTCTCGAGCAGTAGAATCAAGTCCAACATGGTCTTACGATAACCAAAGAATAGCATTTGTCTCAAATCGCACTGGAACTCCTCAAATATATATACAGTATTTAATTGATAATAAAACTATCAGGCTCACATTTGAAGGATCGTATAACACAGATCCGTGCTGGTCTCCAGTCTCTAATAAGATTGCTTATGTATCTTTGAAGAATGGGAATTTTCAAATCTGTATAGCTAATTTGGATGTTTATGGAGTTTATCAGTTAACATATGAACCGCATCATCATGAGAATCCTTCCTGGGCTCCTGACGGGAGACATATTGTTTACAGCATTACAAAGAATTTTAGATCATATCTGGAAGCAATGGATGTTGTAACAGGAGAGAAGTATAGATTAACCTCTCATATAGGCGATGCTTTAGAGCCCGCTTGGTCAAGATAGGTGATAAGTAATGAGTGAAGTGAATAAATTGATGCGGATTGTATCCATTTTATTGTTCTTATTCCTGAGCTTCTGCGACTTAAACCAAGCATATTCTGCCCCACGAAAATATAAATCGGCAATACTTATGGAAGCAGAGACAGGCAGGATACTCTTTGGAAGAAGTATGCACAAGAAATTGCCTCCCGCGTCTATGGTTAAGATGATGCTTGCACTTATAGTTATGGAAAAAGTCAAACATGGTGAGATTAGTCTAAGTGATAAAGTGAAGGTATCAAGACATGCGAGCATGATAGGTGGATCACAAGTATATTTGAGGGAGGGAGAGGTTTTCACATTAGAAGATATGATGAAGGCTATTATGATAAAATCTGCGTGTGACGCGGCTGTTGCAGTTAGTGAGCATATAAGCGGCAGCACTAAGAAATTTCTTGTGCTAATGAATAAAAGAGCGTCTGAACTTAAAATGAAGAATACCATATTCAAAACTACAAGTGGGCTTCCAAAGATCCAGAATGGTCATAGCGGAGATATGTCCTCTGTTTATGACATGGCGATTCTGGCAAGAGAACTGGTTAAAAACCCAACAGTACTTAAATGGACTAATACAAAAACGGACACATTTAGAAATGGAAAGTTTATTTTAACCAATACAAACAAGCTTCTTAAAACATTTCCTGAGCTTGACGGATTAAAAACAGGTTATTACCGAAGAGCAGGCTGGAGTTTCACTGCTACTGCAAAAAAAAACGATATGAGGCTCATTTCTGTAGTCATGGGCTGTCCTACGAAAAAACTGCGATTTGATAAAACAAGAGATATCCTGAATATGGGGTTTAAAAATTATACAAAATTGTGTCTGGCGAAAAAGGGAGATGTTATTTTTGAGAATATTCCAGTCATAACGGGAAATAAAAGATACATTAATGGTATTAGTAATAAAGATATAATATTAGTCATAAGAAAAAGTGATAAAAAAAAGATTATTAAGCAAAAAATCATGTTTGATAGAATACAAGCTCCTGTTGAAAAAGGTCAGAGGATTGGATGCATACTGATAAAAATGGACAAAAAGACAATAGCTGAAGCAAGCGTAGTTGCCAAGGAAAGTATTGATAGAATCAGCAGGTTTAAATGGCTTATACGAAAATATGTTTTTTAGGTAAATAGAGGAGGATGGATGTGAAGAATACTCATGCGTTAGATTTAGAGAAACATGTTCTGAAAAATGGGATGACAGTAATTACATGTAAAAAGGACAGCGCTCCAATAGTGTCTAGTTATATCTTAGTAAAAGCAGGCAGTATTACAGAAGCAGAGTTTATGGGATCCGGAGTGTCTCATTATATTGAACACATGCTGTTCAAAGGTACAAAAAAAAGGAAAGTAGGACAAATTTCACGCGAAATAAGAAACATGGGTGGGGTTCTTAATGCCTATACAACATACGACCGAACAGTTTATCACGTTACTGTTCCTTCTAAATCCATTGATAAAGCACTGGAAATTCAAGCAGATGCCATTATGAACTCTTCATTCAACGCCTTAGAATGCAAAAAAGAAAATCAGGTTATTCTTAAAGAAATAAACATGTATATGGATGAACCCGAATCTTACTTGCAGCAGCAGGTATGGGAAACAATGTATAAGACTCATCCTTACAGAGAGCCAATAATAGGACATAGAGAACTGTTTGAAAACTTATCAAGAAAAGATTTAATTGCATATTATGAAAGGATGTACGTTCCAAATAACATGATACTTGCTATTGCAGGAGATATTACTCATGAGAGCGTACTAAGAATGGTAAAACAAGCATTTAAAAATTTTAAAAGAAAATCCATAAATCCAACAATTATTCCTGTAGAGCAAAAACAACTTAATCGAAGGATTTTGCATATAGAAAAAGATGTGAATATACCACGTATGTGTATATGTTTTCATATACCGGGAATTGTTCATCCTGATCTTTATGCCCTTGACGTACTTTCAATAATACTTGGGCAGGGACGCAGTTCGCTCTTATATAAAACTCTTGTTGAGACAAAGCGATTAGTTTCTTCCGTAGAAAGCTTTTCATATACTCCAAAAGATACAGGAGTTTTTGGCATAAATTATATTCTGGCAGAGAAGAATATTGAAGAAACAATTAAAGAAACCAAGAAACAAATAGAACTTATTAAAGGAGACGGACTCTCTCAAAAAGATCTTTTTAAAGCAAAGAGAAGAGTTGTTTTTGACCATTACTGTCATATTGAAACAGTAGATGGCATAGCAGGAAGTCTTGTGATAGACGAGTTTTTAGCAAGTGATATGTATTTCTCTGGAAAATATGTAGAAGAAATAAACAAAATTACCCCGGCAGACATTCAACGAGTTGCTAAAACTTATCTTACAGAAAGCAATATGTCAGTAATTACTTTAAAACAAAAAGCGTCTGCAGCAATAAACAGAGCAAAAAAATCTATTAAAAAGCAGAATATAAAAACTAAGAAAATAAGTGGAATGACTGTTGTAGCAATAGAAAAACCCTATACACCAATTATTTCTGTTTGCGCATTATTTAGAGGAGGCATCATGTATGAAAACAACAACAATAATGGTATTTGCAATCTGATGCAGTGTCTAATGCAAAAAGGAACAAAAAATAGAAATGCATTTCAAATTGCAGAGGAATTTGAGGCAACAGGCGGAGACCTTAGCGGATTCTCAGGAGATAACAGCTTTGGATTTTCAATGGATATATTGAAAGAAAACTTTGTGCACGGATTGGATATCTTTGCCGATATAATAATTAATCCAATCTTTCTGCCAGTCCAGATAAATAAGGAAAGATCCATTGTTCTTGCTAAAATAAAAGCAAGAAGAGACGAGATAATTAATCTTGGTATGGATATAATGCGTCAAACCATTTACAAGAAACATCCATACAGGCTTCAGAGCCTTGGCACTGAAATATCTCTTTCAAACATAAGCAAATCAAACCTCGCAAATTTTCATAAAACTATGTGTATATCCCAAAATGCTTACGTCATTGTTGTAGGAGATATGGAATGCAATAAAATTTTTGATTCTCTCAGCAAATACTTTAGCAAATTTAATGGAGACCACTTCGTCCCGGAGATAAATATAACTGAACCAACGCAGCAGAAACAGAGAGAGGCAGAGAAGATAAAGCAAGGAGTACAGGCTCTGCTTATGATAGGATTTTCTACTATCTCAGCTAATGATCCACACAGATACACATTTGATGTATTGACTGCGATTCTATCTGGTCTTGGATCGCGGCTAATTATGAATATAAGAGAAAAAAGGGGGTTAGCATATTATGCTGGCTCTTTTTCTCGAGAGGGGTTTGATCCTGGTATGTATGTGTTTTATGCTGGAACAATTCCAGAAAAGATTATAGAGGCTAAACAAGCCCTGTTTGAAGAAATACAATTACTTAGACATGTCTTTGTTAGCAATGCTGAGCTGGAGCTCGCTAAGAATAATCTTATAGGCGAACACAGGATTGCGCATCAAACAAACAAAGCGCTTTGCTTCTCTTTAGGTATGAGCGAACTCTATGGCTTGGGATACAAAAACTTTTATGAATATGAAAATAAGATAAAGGCTGTGACTAAAGAGAATGTAAGAGAAATTGCACAAAAATATTTCAGTGAAAGCGTCTCTTCAACAGTTATTGTTAAGCCATAACAAATGCTTTACAAAAAGCCAGTTTGCAGTAGAATGTAGGGAATTTTGAAATCAGGAGGGAGACCTTAAATATGAGGATATCAGACCATATCTCGGGAAAAATGATTTGCTTAGCTTTAGAAAACACAACAAAGGAGGATGTAATAAAAGAACTTGCTGAATTATTAAAAAATTCTAAAGATGTTACGGATTTTGATATGTTTTTGAATGATGTTTTTGAGCGGGAGAAATTGGGCGCTACAGGGATAGGTAATGAAATAGCTATCCCGCATGCTAGGACAGACGCTGTGAATAATATTATTATTGCGTTTGGAAGATCCTCTCAAGGGGTTGATTTTAACGGAGCAGATGGTAAACCAGTAAAACTGGTTTTTTTAATGGGCACTCCGAAAAAGGACATCAATAAATATCTTCAGGTTTTAGCGCATCTCACAAGATTATTAAAAAAAGAATCCTTTCGCCAGAAGCTTTTAGAAGCGCAAAACGCAGGCGAGATACTGAATGCCATAAAAGAAATTGAGGACTAGTTTAGTAACATGGACATACTGTTCTTTATAGGAATAGCCTTGATCTGTGGTTTTATTGGAGGGAAGCTTGCCGGACTTATTAAGCTTCCTTCTGTTGTTGGATATCTTCTTGCAGGAGTTATACTGGGGCATTCTGTCTTTAACATCTTTAGCTTGAAGGTCTTAGATAGAATAGGTATTTTTAGTGATTTTGCTCTGGGAATTGTTGCCTTTATAATTGGCAGTGAGATGCGTATTAGTGTAATACGTAAATTTGGAAAGGGAATCATAACAATTCTTTTTACGTCATCATTTCTGCCCGTTTTGCTTGTAACACTAGGTGTTTATCTTTTAACTCATCAACTCCATATTGCGCTGATATTTGGAGCTCTGGCAGCAGCAACCGCTCCAGCCGGAACAATCGCAGTTCTTCAGGAGTATAAATCAAAGGGGACCCTGACAAGTACAATATATGCAATTGTCGGTTTGGATGATGGTGTAGCTATCATAATTTATGTATTCATTGCTGCTTTTGTAAAGATGTTTTTAATTGGCAGCCAAATATCCTTTATTGGGATTATAAAAGGACCTGTAATTGAAATATTAGGCTCAATTCTTCTAGGCGGATTAATGGGAATCATTCTTGGATATTTTTTAAGAAAGCTGCATAGAAAGACGGAGATTTTAGCTATATCTCTTGGAGGCATTCTAGTATGTACCGGTTTATCAAATTATTTCAATCTTTCCCTTATCCTGGCAAATATGAGTTTAGCCGTAGTGTTCACCAATATTTTTCTATTTGCAAACCGCAGAGCTTATGAGACGATTAATTTTATTACTACATCTATATTTATAGTATTTTTTGTTATAGCAGGTGCTCATCTTCAGATAAGGCTTCTTCCTGCTATGGGACTGGTAGGATTAATTTATATTCTTTCCAGATCCGTTGGAAAGATAGGAGGAGCACATTTGGGAGCTGTAATGGCAGGGGCAAAACCAGTTATCCGAAAATATCTGGGGCTTGGGTTGCTTCCACAAGCAGGTGTTGCAATAGGACTTGCTATTCTAGCTACAAAGGAATTTGGCGCTTTAGGAGAAGCAGGAGCGCATTTAGCAGTCCTTGTTATAAATACAATTGCTGCAACCACAATTATTTTTGAAATAATAGGACCGATAACAACAAAAATTGCAATATCAAAAGCTGGGGAAATAGGCAAGAAAAAAACAAGCCGTTATTAACGGCTTCTTGGAGGGGATGATATGTCTAACGGGATGAAACTTTTATTTATTGTTTTGAATAAGGAAAAGCATTTAGAGGATGTTCTGTCCATTCTTGTGGAGCTTGGAGTTAGCGGAGCAACAATTATAGACAGCATGGGATTGGGCCAGTTTTTGGCGTATGAAGTACCGATATTCGCTGGGTTAAGACAGCTTATGGGAGAAGAAAAAACTCCGTCAAAAACAATATTTGCTTTGGTTGAGGGAGATAAGTTTCTTTCTAAGTTAGAGAAAATTTTGAAAGAAGAAGGGATCGATTTTACAGAACCAGGCATAGGAATAATGTTTACTGTGCCTGTTAATGAGATTGTAAAATCCGAAGAAGAACTCACCTAAAATAGGATAGAGTAAATGGAAGAAACAGATATTATAATAATCGGAGCGGGCGTTGTTGGTCTATCTATTGCGGCGCAAGTGGCAAAGGAGAATACTTCAGTGTTAGTGGATCTAAAGATAAACTTGCTCACAGGCTTATCTACCCTTCTCCCCCAAAGCCAGGTTCTGTAGGAATCCATACTGTTCCTGACTTGCAAGGGATGGTAAAATTAGGCCCCTATGACTACTTTATTGACACCATTGATTACGATGTAGATGAAACCAACAAACAACTATTTTATGAATCAACGAAATCTTTCTTGCCTTTTATTAAATTAAACGATCTATCTCCGGATATGGCGGGTATCCACCCCAAGATTCAAAAATGTGGAGAGCCAATAAAGGATTTTGTAATTGTACATGAGCAAGAGAGAAAATTACCCGGGCTTATTAACCTTATCGGAATTGAGTCTCCAGGGCTAACAGCTTCACCTGCAATTGGCAGATATGTAAAAACGATCGTAGATGAAATAGTTTAATATAAAGTATTTATAGTGAATATGCTTTATTCAACAAAAAGAGTCTTTGTGGAAAAATTAGGATCGCTGGTAGTATTAACTCCAAGTTTTCTTAATCCTGCTTCATCACCAGGAGTTGGAATATGTGTCATATGGACTTCACAGCCCTTAAGTTCTCTCAATTTTTCCATGGCAAATTGAGCAGTTGGGTTTGTAGTTGCGCTTATAGAAAGAGCAATTAAGGTTTCTTCCAGATCCATACTTACTGCCTTTGTGTTTAGAATATTCTTCTTAAGATTGCCTATAGACTCTATTACATTTGGCGCTAGCACATGTATCTTATCCGGAATTTCTGCCAGCTCTTTTACAGCGTTTAGAATAAGACTCGACACTGCATGCATAAGAGAAGAGTTCTTTCCTGTATAGATCGAGCCGTCTTTTAGTTCTATGGCTGCTCCGCAAAAAACCCCTTCATGTCCTTTTTTGCTTTGCTGGGCATCTTCAATAGCATTTCGTGCCGGCACAACTACCAGTCTATCCTCAGGCTTAAGATTAAGCTCCTCCATAATAAGCTCCACCCTTTGCACTACTTCTTTCTCTGCAAGACCCATTGCATATTCGCATGCACATCTAAAATATCTTCTTATCACTTCCTGCTCTGCGGCGTGTTTTACTATTTTATCATCTATGATCCCAAAGCCAGCTCTGTTTACGCCCATATCAGTAGGCGACTTATATATTGATTCAGAGCCTGTTATCTTCTCCAATATTTTCTTAAGTACTGGAAACACCTCTATATCCCTGTTATAATTCACAGCTGTCTTGTTATATATTTCGAGATGAAATGGATCTATCATATTAAAATCCCCTAAATCCGCTGTTGCTGCTTCATAAGCCACGTTTACCGGATGTTTAAGTGGCAGATTCCATATGGGAAAGGTTTCAAATTTAGCATATCCGCTTTTTAGACCCCTTTTATAGTCATGATATAACTGTGAAAGACATGTAGCTAATTTCCCGCTGCCTGGTCCTGGTCCGGTAACTACAACGAGAGGTTTCCTTGTCTCAATATACTTGTTTGCGCCATAACCTTCATCGCTTACAATTAAATTCATGTCTGTTGGATATCCCTTTGTAAATGTGTGAGTATAAACCTTTATGTTTCTGCGCTCTAATTTATTCTTAAATATCTTGGTTGCAGGCTGATTCTCAAAACGTGTTATTACAACTGCCAGTATATCAATGCCCCAGTCCTTTAAATCATCAATCGATTTGAGTACTGCAGCATCGTATGTAATTCCAAAGTCTGCTCTTACTTTTTTTCTTTCAATATCCCCTGCATAAATACAGAGCAATATATCCGCCTTATCCTTTAGTTGCTGCAAGAGCCGTATCTTCACATTAGGATCAAATCCCGGCAAAACTCTTGAAGCGTGAAAGTCAAAGACAAGCTTTCCGCCAAACTCAAGATACAATTTATTAGCAGCCCTCTCAACTCTCTCAAGAATAGCCTTAGTTTGCTCCTTTAGATACTTCTCATTATCAAAGCCTATTCTTTTGTTCATTAGACTTTTCCTGTCCATACATAAAGGCAAAGTTTTTCTTTAGGCAATCCTATTGCTTTTACCATGTCTTCAATGGTTTGATATTTTAGGGTGGTAACGTCTAATTCTTTAGCAATAGAATCTATCATTCTTTTATGTTTCTTTGAATTAGAATCAATGTATTCCGTCACATCTTTTATATCCTTGCCTTCCAAAGCTCTTATTGTGCGTCTGGCAATTAATTCCTCTTTTTTCTTGGTAGAATAATCGAATTTTGAAGGGAACATTAAAGGCGGGCACGCAGCCCTGACATGAATTTCTTTCGCTCCGCTTTCCCACAACTTCTGGATAGTATAGCTTTTAAGCTGAGTACCTCTTACAATTGAATCTTCACACAAAATGATCCTGTTTCCTTTAATTATCTCTTTAATTGGAATCAGTTTCATTTTAGCAATATGGTCTCTTATGCTTTGAGACGGAGGCACATAACTTCTGCCATAACCGGGATTATATTTAACCAGAGGACGTCTAAAAGGTATTCTTGATTCTATTGAATAACCAATAGCATGCGTAGTTCCCGAGTCCGGAACTCCTGCCACTAAATCTGCTTTAACATTATCTCTTTTCGCCAAAAATTTTCCACAGCGCTCTCTTACTTCTTCTGTATTTATTCCCTCATAATTAGATGCAGGAAAACCAGTATAGATCCATAAAAACGTATCTGTCTTTTGATGCGCTTCCTCTTCTTTAAGAACTTTGAAGCCTGTATTCTTTAAAAGCAGTATCTCTCCCGGCTTAACATATCTTTCTATACCAAACCCTAAATTAAAAAAAGCAGAAGTCTCTGTAGTTACTGCCCAGCCTTTCTTGGATTTACCTATGATCAAGGGAGAAAATCCACGTTTATCCCTGGCAATGTAAATACCGTCCTTATGCAAGATTAGGATAGAACAGGAGCCCTTAATTTTTTTAAAATAATTTTCTATTCCATGCACCAGACTATTGCCCTGGTTTATTAATTTTGCAACTAATTCTGTGCTGTTTACTCCTTGTTTGGCTGTTTCACTAAATGAGATTCCCTGTCTTCGCAAATTTTTAGTCAAACAATCCGAATTAGTGATTAAGCCATTACTGACAATACATAAGTGTCCAAATTTTGAATTTAGATATATAGGCTGCTCCTCTCTTGTAGATATCACACCAATACCGGATTTCCCTTTCATTTTTTTATAATCTTCATAGAACCTGCTCTTAAATTGTCCTCCGGTGATTGTGTGAATCTTTCTGGATAATTTTTTTCCTAATACTGCCAGTCCTCCATATTCTGTTCCTAAATGAGAATGATAATCTGTTCCATAGAATAAAACCTCCTGACAATTTTCTTTTAAAGCAACTCCAAATATTCCATCCATTTTCTATGCTCCTTATGATTCTCAATTATTTTTAAAATTATCCCAACAAATTCAATATCACCTTAATCATTATATCCTTTTCGGATGCTTTACTGGCTGCAATCATAAGTGTTAAGGCTACAAGCGTATTATCATCAATTCGTTTATCTCCATCTTTACGGATCAAAAGTCCGTTGCCTTGCAAGAAGCAAATAAAAAGTGCTGCTGCAATACGTTTATTTCCATCCACAAAACTGTGATTTTTAGTAACAAAATATAATAAATGAGCTGCTTTATCCTCAACAGTTGAATAAAGATCTGTTCCGTCAAATGTTTGATAAACTGTTTCAATTGAACTTTTGAAACTTTTGTCTTTTTCCTGTCCAACAAATGCTGAATCTTTAAATTTTTGCTTCATAGCTTCAATAATTTTTCTGGCTTCTTCATAGGTAATCTTAAATTTTGACTGTTTTGTTCCTTTCGGCACAGAAAGCCGTTCGTGATCAAAATCATCTAGGATATCAAGCGCATGTGAATATTCGGTTATTACCTGAATAAGCCCTTTTGTTTCACTTGAAACTGCTTCAATCTGAATAACGTTGCCCAAAAGTCTTAACGATTTCTGTAATTCCTGATATTTATGTTGGGCAGACTTTAATCGTTTCTTATTGATTGTATATCCGTCAACTAAATGCTGCTTAAGCACATTTGTTGCCCAGATTCTAAATTGGGTGCCGCAATGGGATTTTACACGATAACCAACAGAGATAATAACATCTAAATTATAAAACTCCACATCCCTTTCTACTTGTCTTCCACCTTCGATTTGAACTATTCGGAATTTCCGAATAGTTGAATTTTTATCCAGTTCTCTCTCTTTATAAATATTTTTAATATGCTCGTTTATTGTTGGAATTCCTTTTTCAAAAAGGATAGCCATCTGCTTTTGTGTAAGCCAGACAGTTTCTTTTTCCAGCCTGACCTCAACCTTATTCTTATATACTATTACCTGTCCTTTAGACAAATCCATAACGCTCATCTTATGTTATACTTTATTTGTTTTTAAATCTTCCTTTGCCACCACTTTTCTGTATAAAATTTTCGAAGAGACCATTTTGCAGCCAAATAGGATGCTAAGATTGCAGTGACGGTTACAGGTAATGCTTCTAATAAAAATTCGGTCATATTATTTTTTCCTGTACAACGCCAAAGTCTGGCTTATTCGATTTCACAGTGCTACTTATTTAGACTTTTATCATAACTGTTTCTTGCACATATACTTATTCATTAGAGGTCATTTTTATAATATTCAGGAGAGAGAAGTCCATCTTTTTTCATTGACCTTGCAAGTAACGCGGCAACTTCGTTCATTGCATTCTGTGGAGATTTGCGTGTAGCCCACCCTGACCAAGTCCATACTTGCTGATTTAAAGAATTGTATAAGGTAGCTTCAACCTCAACCATTGTTTGATAGTTAGTTGTTGGATATCCACTAATAAAATCATATCCAGAAGATTGATAACCAGTTGATCGAATAAGCCGGAAATGGAGCTTATACGGCATATCATCATAAAGACAGACAATTTGATATCGAGCATGTGCATTTATTTGGAGAGGTACATATTTTTGGACAATAGACTTCCAAAAAGGTGAATCAGTTATTTCTGCAACAAGTCTAATCTGTGTGGTGGCACCCTCCGGTGCTGTTCGAATGTGGCTGCATCCGATAGCGCTGATAATCAACACGCTTATAATTAATAATTTTTTCATAATAGCTCCTTCATTTCAGTTTGTTGTTACTTTAATGCTACTATACTTAAAATTGCATAAAACCTCAATAAAAACAGGCAAAAGGTAGTACTGCAATACCGCCTATTATTAAGGGCACAAAATATTGTGCCCCTATTGGATTCCCCGATCAAGTCGGAGAATGACGAATGAGATTGCCACGTCGTCCTCCCGAAAGCTTTCGGGACATTCGGGACTCCTCGTAATGACATTTTTGTTGCGAGTTCCACCCAACCCGATGTTCCAGAATGGAATATCAAGTTTTTAAACTCTTCTTTGTTTAATCGAAACATAAAATCATCAAGGAAACGATCTAGATTCCTGCTTACAGCCTTATTTAAATTTCCTGTTGTCACTTCATAAAGCAAAGCTAAATCTTTATCCAGCATTACTTTCTTTCCTCTAATCAAGAATATCTTTTTCTCAATTCTTTCTTGTAGAACTAAAGCCGAACTTACAGCTTCTTTCTTATTTTTCATAATGTTCCCAATCTTTAATTTACTATTATTATCTGACTCTAGTAAGTTCCTTGAGATAATCCTGAATTGATTTTGGTGAACTTTTAGTTTTGGATACAGATTCAATCCCTTCAACACTGGCCTCTGCAGCTGTTAATGAAGTAATGTAGGGGATCCTGTGCTGTATTGCAGTTCTGCGAATATAACTGTCGTCATGCTTTCCGCTACGTCCAACAGGTGTATTGATAATAAGATTGATCTCTTTGTTTTTAACTGCATCGGTTATATTTGGTCTTCCTTCATGTAGTTTTTTTATTTCTGTATTTTGTATGTCGTTCTCTTTTAAAAATCCAGCTGTGCCTTTTGTAGCATAAATATTAAAACCAAGTTTCTTAATCCGCTGAGCAATGGGAATCAAAAAAGGTTTGTCTTTATCAGCTATTGTCAAAAGCATATTACCTTTAAGCGGAAGCTTTGAACCGGCTGCTTCTGCTGCCTTATAAAAAGCAAGTCCGAATGTATCGCCGATTCCCATAACCTCTCCTGTAGCTCTCATCTCCGGACCTAGTAAGGGATCTACTTCCGGAAACATATTAAATGGGAAAACCGCTTCTTTAACGGCTACATAAGGAAGCTTGCAAGGTTTTAGTTCAGGGAAATCCCTGATCTTCTTACCAAGCATTATTTGAGTTGCTATATGGGCTATGGGAATGCCTGTTACTTTAGAAACTACCGGAACTGTGCGTGAAGCTCTTGGATTAGCCTCCAGTATATAAACCTTATCATTACATATTGCGTATTGAATATTCATTAAACCTACAACATTTAATTCTTTTGCAATTGCTGAGGTATGCTTCTCTATTATATTTAAGTGCTCTTTTTTTATAGTTCTTGATGGTATAGCACATGCAGAATCGCCTGAATGAACACCGGCTAATTCTATATGTTCCATAACAGATGCTATAAATGTATTCTCCCCATCAGAAACAGCATCAACTTCTGCCTCTACAGCCTGCTCAAGAAATCTGTCAATAAGCATTGGATGCTCTGGACTAACATGAATAGCTTCAATAGCGTAATCACGTAGCATGGCTTCATCATAAAGAATTTGCATTCCACGGCCTCCCAACACATAAGATGGGCGTACCATAAGAGGGAATCCTATCTTCTTAGCGGTTATAAGCGCTTCATCTAATGAACGCGCTATCCCGCTATCCGGCTGTGGAATATTAAGAGCAATCATTTTTTCTCTAAAACGCTCTCTATCCTCTGCAAGATGTATGCTTTCAGGAGTTGTCCCAAGAATTTTTACACCGTTATTCTTTAATTCCTGAGCAATATTCAGAGGGGTCTGTCCGCCAAACTGAACAATAACACCTTCTGGTTTCTCCTTTTCGTAAATTGTGAGTACGTCTTCAACTGTTAAAGGTTCAAAATAAAGCTTGTTTGAAGTGTCATAATCAGTAGATACGGTTTCAGGATTACAGTTAACCATAATTGACTCATATCCTTCATCCCGCAAAGCAAAAGCTGCGTGTACACACGTATAATCGAATTCAATGCCCTGCCCGATTCTATTAGGTCCGCCGCCTAAAATCATTATCTTCTTTTTTGATGATACAGGCACTGCGTCTTTCCCGTTGTAAGTGGAATAATAATAAGCAGCATTCTTTACTCCGCTTACAGGGACAGCCTCAAAGCATCCGCATTTACCTATGACGATTCTTTTTTGTCTGACCTCCTTTTCGCTTACTTCAAAAAGACCTGCCAAATATTTATCTGAAAATCCCCACTCCTTTGCTTTAGCCAATTTCCCGTCAGGAAGATTTTTCCACGTGTTTCTAATTAATTCTTTCTCGAATTCTACAAGTTCTTTCATCTCTTTAATAAACCAGCGTCCGATATGGGTCATTTGAAAGAGTTCTTCAACTCTCATACCCTTACGCAGTGCCTCATACATCAGGAAAACACGTTCGCTGGAAGGTGTTGCTAATTTCTCTTTTAGTCTTTCAAGAGAAAGTGTTTTAAAGTTCTTAGCCCCGCCAAGCCCACATCTGTTTATCTCAAGAGAGCGGATAGCTTTTTGGAAGGCTTCCTTATATGTCTTTCCTATGCTCATTACTTCACCTACAGCCTTCATCTGTGTTCCAAGTATATCCTTTGCTCCCGGAAACTTTTCAAAAGCCCAACGCGCAAATTTAATTACTATATACTCTCCGCTGGGTTCATATTTCTCAAGAGTTCCTTTCTTCCAGTATGGAATCTCATCCAGTGTAATACCAACGGCAAGCTTTGTGGAAATACGAGCTATTGGGAATCCAGTCGCTTTAGATGCAAGAGCAGATGAACGCGATGTTCTTGGATTGATCTCTATCACTACTAATCTGTCATCCTTAAGATTATGCGCAAGCTGAACATTTGTACCGCCTATAACACCAATAGCATCAACAATCTTATAAGAAATATCCTGCATACGCTTCTGTAAAGCTTGCGGGACTGTGAGCATAGGCGCAGAGCAGAAGCTGTCCCCTGTGTGTATGCCCATAGCATCAATATTTTCAATAAAACAGACTGTAATCTTCTGATTTTTCTGATCCCTTACAACCTCAAGCTCTAATTCCTCCCATCCCAAAACGGATTCTTCAACCAGGACCTGATGTACAAGACTTACTGCAAGACCTCTCGTTACAATAGTTTTCAGCTCTTCTACATTAAAGGCAATTCCTCCTCCTGTTCCGCCTAATGTATAAGCAGGTCGCAATACAACAGGATATCCAAGTTTCTCTACTATATTTTCTGCTTCCTCCACAGAATAACATGGCTCAGATTTAGGAAGAGATATACCCAATTTATTCATTGTCTTCTTAAATACAATCCTGTCTTCTCCACGCTCAATAGCGTCTGCTTTAACGCCAATGAGTTCAACTCCATATCTTTTCAATACTCCTGAACTGTAAAGGCTGGATGCAAGATTAAGTCCTGTCTGCCCTCCTAAGTTAGGAAGAAGCGCATCCGGTTTTTCCTTCTTGATAATTTCTTCAAGGCTTTCTACAGTAAGCGGCTCTATGTATGTTTTGTCAGCTGTGTCAGGGTCTGTCATGATAGTAGCAGGATTAGAATTTACAAGCACCACTTCATACCCTTCTTCCTTAAGCGCTTTACATGCTTGAGTGCCTGAATAGTCAAACTCACAAGCCTGACCTATAATTATAGGTCCGGAACCTATAATCAGGATTTTGTGTATATCTGTTCTTTTGGGCATGAAATAACTTCTACTTTCTTTTATTTATGCAAGTTAAGTCTATGGATATAATCCTCTTATCTTTATAGCTTCTGCTACTCTGCCTACAGCAAGCATATATGCAGCCATTCTCATATCAACCCTTTCTTTTTCCGATATTGCCAGAACATCATAAAATGCCTTTGTCATAATATCTCTTAGTTTAAGGTTAACTTCTCTCTTACTCCAGAAGTAACTTTGTAATCCCTGTACCCATTCGAAATATGAGACAGTTACTCCGCCTGCATTTGCCAGAATGTCAGGAACTACATAGATCTCTTTCTGTTTCAGTATATTATCTGCCTCAGGAGTTATAGGACCGTTAGCTGCTTCAATAATGATCTTTGATTTAATTTTCCCTGCATTGTTTTTTCTTATCTGTCCTTCTAAAGCAGCAGGTATCAAAACATCACATTTCAACTCCAGTAGATCCTTATTCTCTATAGAATCTGCATCCTTATATTTAATCACACTACCTGTGTCAGCAAAATGCTTACTAAGCTTTGTTATATCTAATCCTTGAGGATTATAGATGCTTCCATAAACATCACCAACGCCTATGATCTTGCATCCCTCCTTATAAAGCAATTCTGCAGTTGCTCTTCCAACATTGCCGTATCCTTGAATAACAATAGACGTATTCTCTATATTCATACTAAAATGCTTGAGCGTATTCAACGCCGTGTACGTCACACCTCTTCCCGTAGCTTCTTCCCTCCCCTGAGAACCGCCTACAGATATCGGTTTCCCTGTTACTACACCGGGAACAACATAGCCTTTATCCATACTGTATGTATCCATTATCCATGCCATGATTTGAGGATTTGTATTCATATCGGGAGCTGGAATATCTTTTTCAGGACCTATTACCATTATTATTTCAGAAGTATATCTTCTTGCAAGTCTTTCTATCTCTCTTATTGACATCTTAGAAGGATCACAGATAACTCCGCCCTTTGAGCCACCGTATGGGATACCAACAACAGCGCACTTCCATGTCATAAGCATTGCTAATGCTTTGACTTCATCCAGAGTTACATCCTGATGGAATCTAATTCCGCCTTTAGCCGGCCCGCGATGTGTATTATGCTGAACCCTGTAACCGGTAAACACCTCAAAACCACCATTATCCAATCTTACAGGAATAGAAACCGTTAACTCTCTCGCACATTTACTAAGTCTCTTATGTGCTACTTCGTCCAGATTTACCTTTTCTGCTACGTTATCAAGAAGCTTTAAGGCATTGTGCCACAGATTAAACGCCATCATTTATCCCCATTAGTTATTATTCTATCGCACTTCTTCCTCTTTCTCTTGTCCTAACACGTAGTACGTCCTCAACAGGTAATACAAATATCTTGCCTGCGCCAATCTGCCCTGTTCTTGCAAGTCTTTGTATTACATCAATTATATCCTCAACCCTTTCCTCCTCAGTAACAATCTCTACTTTCACTTTTGGTAAAAAATTAATAGACTCATTACTTTTAACATTTTTCAGGTGCCCTTTTTGTTTTCCACAACCACTTACCTCAGTGATCGTCATTCCATCAATTGCTATTTCTCTGAAGCCTTCTTTTATCTCTTTTAATTTAAACGGCTGAACAATGCACTCTATTTTCTTTAACATAACAATTTTCTTCCTTTATACTCTTGCGTATGGTATCAAATATTAGCTTAATGTCCAAACAAGTTGCCATGACCGACTACATAGATAACGCCTTCTAGTCACGATATCCAGCCTCTAAGTTTTACAGCCTCAGCAACGCGTGAAACAGCAATCATATATGCAGCTAAACGCATATGAACATTCTTTTCCTTATGCATTTTATATACTGAGTGATAAGCAGTGGTCATTTTGTCATCCAGCTGTTTATGCACATCCTCCAAAGTCCAGTAATAGTTATATGTATTTTGAACCTGTTCAAAATAGCTGACAGTTACTCCTCCAGCGTTGGCAAGAAAATCAGGTATAATGTGAACGCCTTTTGCATAAAGTATTGCGTCTGCTTCAGGAGTTGTAGGCCCATTTGCAAGCTCGCAGATTATTCTGGCTTTGATATTCTGTGCGTTTTTCTCAGTAATGACATTCTCCAGAGCAGCAGGATAAAAAACATCAACATCAAGTTCAATAATCTCTTTATTGCTGATAGGACTTGTCCCGGGAAAATCAGCTACACTTCCTGTTTTTAGCTTATGATCCACTATATCTCTGGGATTAATTCCTGATTCCTTATATATTCCTCCCTTTGAGTCAGATACTGCAATAAGTTTTCCTCCTCCTAATATTTCCGGATGAAGCGTGGCTGCGAATTGTCCTGCATTTCCAAAACCTTGAATTGCAAAGGTTCCTTTAGAATCAGTACCAAGAGCTTTGCATGCTTCTCTTACAGTAAGAACAGCACCATGAGCTGTTGCGTCTCTACGACCTTCACTGCCTCCCAAGGACAGCGGCTTGCCTGTGATCATGCCAGGATGAGATTCTCCAACTATAGCCTCGTACTCATCCATCATCCACGCCATAATCTGTGGTGTTGTGTAAACATCAGGAGCAGGCACATCCTTATGAACACCAATGTGACTAGCAATAGCTCTGATGTAAGCCCTCGCCATGTGCTCCTTTTCTCTTTCAGACAGTTTCTTGGGATTACAGGTTATACCGCCTTTCCCTCCCCCAAGAGGTATATTTACAAGAGCACATTTCCATGTCATCCATGCAGCTAGGGCGCGTACAGTATCCATATTTTCTTCAGGATGCCAGCGTACTCCTCCCTTTGTCGGACCGAGAGCTGAGTTATATTGGATCCTATATCCATGAAAGATCTTGGTAGTCCCATCATCCATCTTTACTGGAAGTGTAAATTTAAATTCTCGTTGAGGCCACCGAAGAAGTTCATGGGCAGCCCTATTGAGACCTAACTTCTCAACAGCTTCATCTAATTGGTTCTGTGTAATTTTAAACAGATTTGTTTCGATCATCTCTCTTTACCCCTTTTGTTTTTATCTTAACGTTCTTCAAAATAATCTACAACCTTTTTATCCATTACATCCGGACCGCTATCCTTCTTCCCTGCAGATATTGTTTTGCTTCAGAAGCTGTGTCAGGGTCTGTCATGATAGCAGCAGGGTTAGAATTTAGCTAACAATTTTAATATAACCGCTTTCTGCAAATGCAACCTGTTTTCTGCCTGGTCAAAGATTATTGAATTGGGATGTTCAATTGCGTCTCTTGTAATTTCGTAGCCTATATGACATGGCATACAATGCATCAATTTTGCTTTACAGCCGTACTTATCTAATAAAGATTTATTCAATTGGAAAGGTGTAAGAGCTTTAACCCTGCGTTCCTTTTCGGCCGCAAAGTTTGGATCGGCAATAAATTCCATATTAATCCATGTATCGGTATATACAAAATCCGCATCCCTTATTTCACTTAAATCCGTTGTTTCTTCGTACAAACCTGTCTTCTTAGCCTTTTCTTCTAAGTTTGAGTCTATAGCATCGGGGTCTTTTTCCGGTATGCATAAAGTCACCTTAGCACCTAATTTTACACACGTCATTAGCAGACTGTTAGATACATTATTGGCTATGCCTAACCATACTAGTTTCTTCCCTCTCAAATCTCCTTCATGTTCAATCATTGTCATTGCGTCACCCAGTGCCTGACATGGATGATATTTTTCACAACAGCCATTTATTACAGGTATATCGATATTCTCCACCATCTCAACCAGTGTCTTGTGCTTTTTTACCCGAGCCATTATGATATCCGCGTATCTTGCCATGGCGCGAATTTCATCTTTTAATTCGGAGATAGACACCTGTGAAGTTCTTTTGTCCAGGAATATAGCGTGTCCACCCAATTCCGTCATAGCAGCCTCAAAACTCAACCTTGTTCTGGTAGAGGCTTTTTCAAAATACATAATCATAGTCCTATTTTTAAGAATATCATAGTATCCCTGCTTATCGTTCTTAATCTCAATAGCTTTATCTATCACCTGTTTTATTATTTCCGAATTCCACTCTTTCAGTGTTAATAAATCCATTTTACATTGCCTCACTTAATTAATATCTCATCCTTTTTAAAGCTGCGTTCGCAATAATGACACCTAATCTTTAAAGGTCTCTTTCCCACTACATAGAATTTTGTGAGAACTTCTTCATTTCTGGTTATGCATGTTGGATTAAAACAATTTAGAACATTTTCTAAAACCTCAGGCAGTTCTACGCAAAATTTGTCCTTAACTTCATATTCCTTAATCGTAGATACTATGGCTTGTGGACTGACAATCGCTATTTTGTTTAGTTCTTCCTTTGTTAATATCTTATTGTTAATCTTAACCAACCCCTTTAAACCCATCTTTTTTGATGATAGATTATTCCCTACGGTAATTGATTTATTACCTAAGTCTAAAATCTGTAAAACCTTAAATGTTGCCTCTGAAGGAATATGATCTATAACAGTTCCATTCTGTATTGCGGCTACTCTCTTAACTTTTTTACCTGTCATAATTGTCACCTCACTTTACTGCGCCTAAAACAAGCGCTATTAATGCCTGCCTTACGAATATACCATTCGCTGCCTGCTGAAAATATACCGCATAGGGAGTGGCGTCAATCTCTGCTGCAATTTCATTAACTCTGGGGAGAGGATGCATTATCTTCAAATTTGGTCTTACGTCAGCCAAAATATCTTTTGTCAGCACATAGACATTCTTTACCTTTTCATATTCTGACGGGTCAGAGAATCGCTCTCTCTGTATGCGTGTCATATAGAGTATGTCCACCTTATCCATAATCTCCTTGATCTCTTTATGTTCAGAATACTCAATATCTTTTTCCTTTAGTTCTTCTATAATATAATCTGGCATCTTTAACGAATCAGGGGACACAAAATACATCCGGCACTTAAATTGGGCCAATGCTATTGCTAATGAGTGTACAGTCCTTCCGTATTTCAGATCGCCTACCATAGCAACCTCCAAGCCCTCTAATTTTTTCTGTGTCTTGAGCATTGTGTACAGGTCAAGAAGGGTTTGGGTCGGATGTTGATTAGCTCCGTCTCCACCATTTAATACAGGAATGGATACTACTTCAGATGCTAATCTGGCCGTGCCTTCCAGCGGATGTCTCATTACGATTACGTCGCTGTAATGTTCCACTGTCTTAACGGTGTCACTTAAGGATTCCCCTTTTTTAGCTGAAGAGACGCCGGCTTCAGCAAAACCCACTACTTCTCCTCCTAATTTTTTCATTGCCGATTCAAAGCTTAATCTTGTTCTTGTTGAAGGTTCAAAGAACAGACTTGCCATCACCTTGCCTTTAAACAGCTCATGCTTGGGGTTCTCTTCCATGCCGTTGGCTACCTCTAATATGTGCAGAATTTCCTTCTTAGAGATATCTCGTATAGATACTATTGATTTACCCTTAAAGTCCATCTGCGAATTACCTCCTTATATTTTTATCAACATAATATCATACATGTTGATATTATTAAATGTAGGATATTTTGCTAAACAAATCAAGCTCCAAATGACAGGAGTTTTATCTGCCTTCTCATTGATAATCTCGTTGTGTTTTCCCGATAAATCCATTATAGTTGTATTATATGGAAAACAAAATAACAACTCCAAATCTGCGGGACGAAGATAAAGAGTTTGACCTTACTCTGCGTCCTGAAAGGTTTGAGGAATTTGTCGGTCAAAATAAAATCAAGGAACATCTTCAGATCTGCATTCAAGCTGCAAAAAAGAGAAACGAATCACTTGACCATGTCCTTTTATATGGGCCACCTGGACTTGGAAAAACAACACTCGCAAACATAATTGCCAGAACTATGGATGTAAATATTAGAACTACTTCCGGCCCTGTTATTGAGAGAGCTGGTGATTTGGCTGGCGTTCTCACAAATCTAGACGATGGAGATGTTATATTCATAGACGAGGTGCATAGGCTTAGTCATGTTGTAGAAGAATATCTGTATCCGGCTATGGAGAACTATAAGATAGACATTATGATTGACAAAGGCCCAAGCGCAAGGTCAGTAAAGCTTGATCTTCCTTCTTTTACACTTATTGGAGCAACAACGCGCGCAGGACTTCTTACTTCTCCTCTGAGATCCAGATTCGGCATCGTGTCCAGATTGGAGTTTTACGGACAGGAAGATCTATATGATATTATCATTCGCTCTGCAAAGATTCTTCGTGTTGAGATAACACCTGAAGGAGCTATGGAAATTGCAAAAAGGTCACGCGGCACACCAAGAATAGGCAACAGATTGCTTAGACGTGTAAGAGACTACGCACAAGTAAAAGCAGACGGGAAGATTACTAATGAGGTTGCTGATAAGGCTTTAGCAATGCTGGAAGTAGATAAATACGGATTGGATGATATGGACAAAAAAATCCTTGAAACAATCATTCATAAGTTTAATGGGGGACCTGTAGGAGCAGGAACAATTGCTGTCGCTATAGGTGAAGAACAGGACACAATAGAAGAGATTTATGAACCATATCTCATACAGCAGGGATTTATCAAACGTACACCAAGTGGTAGAAAAGCAACTACGGCTGCATATAAACACCTTGGCGTTATGCCAAATAAGGAAGCTGACCAAAAAGAACTTTTTTAAGTATGAAAATATTTCTTTTTATAATTTTTCTTTTTACCTCCGCTTTTGCATATGCGGAGATAAATACTTCTGAAATATCCGTTCCTGAAATCGCAGTATTCCAAAGACCGCCGTTGGCAAGAAAGATAGATACGGAACTTGAGAGAATACTTCCTGAGGAAGCAAAGGGTCCGAATGTAAAGTTGACAATTATCAGCACATGGAAGGAAGGGACAAAATACACTGTTAATATGAGCATAAAAAATCTCAATAAGGAACAGGGATATAGAACAGTATACCTGTTAAGTTACGACAGTGATGGAAGAATTGTAGATGTGTCTTCTGAAAGGAAGTATTTTCAATCATATCAGGAATACTTTAAGCAGTATAAGTTTGCAAAATCGTCTTCTATAATCAGATGGAGGTTTTATGTTAAATAAAAATGTTCTTAGGATATTGGGCTCGATATTCATCGGAATGGTTGCTGTTATGTCAGGCGGAATTTGTTTCTCTGAGGATTTATGGACGGGGGATATATCTGAAATAACGGTAACAGATATTGATAGCAAGATATCTAAAATAGAGATAGAGCTTGCTAAAGATGAAGGGATTAATGGTTCATTTGATCAATCAAAAACAATATCCATAGAAACTGGGCAATTAGAGAGAAAGACAAAAATCTATCTGGATGGAGTGAATCCGGCAAAGAAAACAGGCTTTTGTCATAAAAAAAACAAGCTTATATCAGACCTAAAGATATCCAGAATTTCAGGAAGTATCTCAAATCCAGCTATGCAGACAACGAATGACGGCACTCCTGTATATTCTACGCTGATTGACGTAATCACAAGTAAAACGGTAACTGTTAATACTGTCAGCAAGGAAAAAAATGGAGATGTTGAAATTACAATCACACTTACAGCATCTAAAAAACAGGATCTAAGCTTACAAACTCCAAGTGTTATTGATATAACTTCTCAGGAGTTTGACAATCCTTTATCAAAAGGAACCGGGACAAATATCAATGAGGAAATGCTGAAGAAGATGTTGCCTGATGATTTTATAACGGCTATATTTCCCTTACAGCATATTGATCCTGCTACAGCAAAGACAATTGTTCAAAATGAGCTTTCATCAAGAGGCAGAGTACAGGTTTATACTGATAAATCTCAATTAATAGTAACTGATACGGTTTCATACATTAGAAGCATAAGGAAACTTATTGAAAATATTGATATAAAAGTGCCTCAGGTGCTTATTGAAGCGCGAATATTTGAAGTCAGCTATGATAAGGAAACCGAAATAGGCATTGACTGGAGCCTTACTCGTCCGTCCGTAACTGCAACTATCGGACATACACTAAACACAGCAGTAAAAGAAACAAGAGGAACAGAACTTATAGTAAGAGGCCTTCTGGGAGACAAATACAGGAGAGACGCTCTTTTTGCAACAATAGACGCTCTGGTTAGTGAAGGCAGAGCAAAGGTAGTTGCGCGACCAAAGGTGGTTGTTCTCAATAATAAAAAAGCAATTATCACATCAGGGAAAAACATACCGTACAGAAAAGAAAACTATGATAAGAGAGCAGCTGGAGTAGGCGCAGGGACACAATATTTTACAACTGATTTTCTGCAGACAGGCATAACCCTGACTGTTACACCTCATGTTAGAAATAATGGACTAATTGTTCTGAACGTAAAACCGGAGGTAAAATATATTATAGGATATAAGGGCGAATATGACACGCCGGTTTTTAGCAATAGATCAACTGATACAACTGTGAGCATGAAGGATATGGATACTCTGGTTATAGGAGGGCTCTTTAAAGAGGGCAAAAAGACTATTGAACACGGTATTCCTCTATTAAAAGATATTCCAATTCTAGGATATTTATTTAAGCATAAAAGAGACATTAATATTAAGACGGAAGTAGTCATATGCATAACAACAACGCTGATTTAAAGAATGTAAGAGTTCGTTTTGCTCCATCCCCAACAGGTTCTCTTCATCTTGGCAATACAAGGACTGCCATATTTAATTGGCTTTTCGCAAGGCATACTGGAGGGAAATTCATACTCCGGATAGAGGATACTGACAAAGAGCGCTCAACTCCGGAATCGGTAAATTCAATATTTGAAAGCTTAAGATGGTTTGGGCTTGACTGGGACGAAGGGCCTGATGTTGGAGGGGATTTCGGACCTTATTATCAGATGCAGAGACTGGATAAATATAAAAAGTACATAGATATATTGATCAAGAAAAATATGATTTACCCATGTTTCTGCACTACTGAAAGACTTGCAGAGATGCGGCATCAGATGCAAAAGCAAAAACTGCCGCCCAGATATGACGGTAAATGCAGGAATTTAAGCAAAGAAGAAATCGAGCATCTAACCTCTCGGGGCATAAAACATGTTCTGCGATTCAAAGTTCCTACTGCCGGTACTACAGAATTTAAAGACCTCATTCACGGGAAAATATCCATTGAGAATTCCGTTCTGGATGATTTTGTTATTGTTAAATCCAATGCTGGTCCAACGTATAACTTTGCGTGTGTTGTTGATGATATAGAAATGAAGATAACTCATGTTATAAGAGGAGATGACCATATTTCAAACACACCGAAGCAGATTGCTATATACAAGGCATTAGGAATTAATTCTCCTGAATTTGCGCATATCCCTTTAATTCTGGGGACTGATAAGGCAAAATTGAGCAAACGCCATGGCGCAGCTTCCCCTCTTGAATATAGAGATATGGGGTATCTTTCTCATGCATTGCTTAACTTTCTTATCCTGCTTGGCTGGGCTCCCGGAGATAATCGTGAAGTTATGAGCAGAGATGAAATTATAGAGAGTTTTTCAATAGAAAAGATAAATGACAGAAATGCTGTTTTTGACAGCCAGAAGCTTGATTGGATGAATGGTTTATATATAAGAAAAATGCCCCTGGGTGAATTGGCAGATATTGCCATGGAAGAGTTAAAGAAGGCGAATATTATAAAAGACATTGACGCTTGTAACATCGGCAAAGTTTTTAAAGTAGTTGGATTAATCCAGGAACGTCTCAAAAAGTTTTCCGAAATTCCACAGCTTATAAATTACTTCTTCAATGAACCCATATATGAAGAAAAACCAGTTCGCAAGTTTTTAAAGAAGGATGGTATCCCGGAAATGCTGCAGGAATTGCGCAAAGTAATAGAAGGAATAAAATCATTTGATATCGAAACACTTGAGAGCGTAGTAAGAGAGTTTATTGAGAAAAAAGAACTGAAAGCCGGGCAAGTTATTCATCCTGTAAGAGTTGCGCTTACTGGACGCGCTGCAAGCCCGCCAATATTTGATGTAATGCAAGCTTTGGGAAAACAAACCTGTCTAAAAAGAATCAAAAAATTTTCAACATAAAAGGGAGATAAATATGAAGTTGTTGAAATTGGCATTAATAGTGACATTAGTCTTGGCATTCACGATCCCGACTGTCCTGGCTGATCAGAAAGTTACAGCTAAAAAAAGCATTGGCGAAACAATAATTATGGATGAGCAGACAGGAGATTATGCTCTGGAAGTTTGTAATGATATTCCATTTCCTAATGATGGTGATACTAATTGGGAAGACATAAAGGCTATTGTTTTCAATCCATTAGGCACAGCGATTTGGGATGAAGGACACCCTAACACAAAAACAGTGGAAGGAACTATTGTAAATACCCATAACTCAGATAAAGCGGAAAGTCTGTCATCAGATTATGTTCCTTCATTATCAGCAAAAGCATTACTTGCCGTAAATGGGAACGATCCTATAGTTTATGTTACTCGAACAGGCCAATGTTATCATAGAGGCAGTTGTAGTTATCTCAGAAAATCCAAAATTCCAATGAGGTTAAGCGAAGCACGAAAGCTATATAGACCTTGTAAAAGGTGTAATCCTCCGCAATAGATATATGATATTCCAAAAATATATTGTAAAGATTGTGGAGAGGAATTGTTTTAAAAGATGATATAACAAACCGTGAAGGTTGCAAATGATAAAAAAACTAGAACAGATATTTAAGGAGATAAAATGAAGATTAAACGAGCAATAGATTTTGTTAAGCGCAATGCAAAGATACTTCTGTTAATATATATTGCTGTTATGATTTCAGTTATAGCAGTAAAGCAGATAAAAATTAGTAAGCAAGGAGAAGCGGTATTAAAGAATACCAGACTTATATTAAAGCAAAATGTAGTTTTAGCAGAAGGGCAGGGAGCTTTGGCAGAAGGATCGGCTGATTGGGTAAAAGACTTCGGCGAAGCTTTTATGTTATTAGGAAAGATGAATGTTGATTTAAGAAATAAAGTTAACTCTCTGGCAGAAACAAATACACTATTGTTAGTGGAAATTTATACAAATATAGAAAAAGACAAAGTAAAGCAATTAAAATTTATAGACAAACTTATCAAAATTACGAATACAAAAGAGCCGGTTAAAGATCTAACAGAAGCACAGAAAATGGGAAAGAAATTAGGAAAAGACACAGTTGAAATGATGAAAGCTATGGAAGAAGAACTTCATAAAGCTGGTTATCCTTGGTAAAAACGATACATCGTCCTTTATCCCAAATCTCTCAACAAGATTTGCCGCAATCGTTAACAAAATTCTTTCTATCACCAAATCTACAGATAATCGCCAGCTAAAGCCAAAGAATACGAACGGCAGAATGACAAACGAAATTGGGTTCAAAATATTGAACCCCTACAGTTTCCAAAATCACACGTCAAGATTCATCCGTAGGGGCACAATATCTTGTGCCCTGCTCTCTAACGGGGTAAACTGAATATACGCAGTCATCAATGTGATTTTTTCGGCTTGACAAAACTCACTCTAATTGCTATTTTATGCTTAGGTTTAGCACTCTCGGCTTTAGAGTGCTAAAAAAGGAGCTGAAATGATTGGGAAAACAATAGGTGGCAACAGAGAAGCAGATATTTTAAAAGTGGCAATTTATTCATATATTAATACTGGAGAGCCTATTGCTTCTCAAAAACTGGTTAAGGCTTACAAATTAAACGTATCGTCAGCTACCGTCAGGAATATTTTGGTAAAATTAGAAGAGCAAGGGTATTTGATACAGCCTCACACTTCTGCAGGGAGGGTTCCTACGGATAAAGGGTACCGCTTTTATGTTAATTATCTTATAAAGACAGAACTGCTTACAGACGAAGAAAAAAACTTTATAGACGATGCATATTCAAGCCTTAATTATGATATTGAGTCAATAATTAAAGAGACAATAAAGCTGTTGTCTTTTACAACCAGCTATATGGGATTCGCAGAACTGCCAAGATTTCATGATAGCGGGACATTCAAACATTTAGAGCTTATAGCTCTTCAAGGCCACAGAATTATGATTATTATTATTATGCAGTCAGGCGATATGAAGAAAAAGGTGGTTTGCTTTAGGGATGAAGTATCTGGCCCTGATCTGCAAAGGATATGTGCATTTCTGAATGAGAATCTGGAAGGGCTTGACTTTATTCATATACGCTCAGATTTTAGAGAGATTTTTAAAGAGAAATATTCCCACCTTGATGAAACAGTATATGACTGTGTGATGGATATACTAGATGTCATTCTTTCTTTTGAGGAAGAAAAAACGGTTTTCATTGATGGCTATGAATATCTTATGCAGTATCCGGAATTTAGTGATATTAATAAAGCGCAGGCTATGTTCAGGGCATTGAATACAAGGTATTTATCAAAGATTCTTAATATGCCCATTGACAGCAACGGGATAAAAGTTCTTATTGGCAGGGAAACAGCGGACAGCGACATAGAGAATTGTAGTTTGCTTACCATAAAATATAGCCTATTTGGATCTCCAATGGGATCATTAGGCGTAATAGGGCCCAGAAGAATGGCATATTCAAGAGTAATGAGTAAATTAAATTATACTGCAAGTAAACTTAGTGATATTATGACAGATCTCTTACTTGAATAGACGGAAAGGGAAAATGAAGGCGCAAAAAAAAATAAAATATACAGTGAAAGAACTGAAGAAGCTGGAAGAAAAATCCGGTTTATGTGATGAAAGGCATGATCAGCTTTTAAGGCTGCAGGCAGAGTTTGATAATTTCAAAAAGAGGACTGCAAGAGAATATGAATCTCTTGCTAAATTTGCAAATGAGAAATTAATCAATGAGATATTACCTGTTGTTGATAATTTTAAAAGAGCAGTAGACTCAGCAGATAAGACGAATAATATCAAAGACCTTAAAAAGGGCATTAAACTGGTTTTAAAGCAATTTGAGGATATCTTGAGACAAAACGGACTGGAAGAGATAGGGTCTTGTGGTACTCAATTTAATCCTGATAAGCATGAGGCGGTTATGCAGGTAGAAACTGATAAACACCCTGAAGACACAGTAGTTGAAGAAGTCAGTACAGGTTACAAGCTGCATGGAAAGGTTATAAGGCCATCTCTTGTAAAAGTGTCAAAAAAAACAAAATAAATAATGAAATAAAAAAGGAGGACTGGTGATGGGTAAAGTAATAGGTATTGATTTAGGAACGACTAATTCCTGCATGGCGGTTATGGAAGGGGGAAAACCTGTTGTCATCGCTAATGCAGAAGGAAGCAGAACTACGCCGTCTGTTGTAGCAATATCAAAAACAGGAGAAAGATTAGTTGGCCAGATTGCTAAAAGGCAGGCAGTGTCAAATCCGGAGAATACAATAAGCTCAATAAAGAGAAAGATGGGACTAAAGACAAAGGTAAAGGCAGGTGATAAGGAATATACCCCTCCTGAGATCTCTGCTGCAATACTCCAGAAGTTCAAACAGGATGCAGAGAGCTATCTGGGAGATAAAGTTGAAAAAGCGGTCATTACTGTTCCCGCTTATTTTGATGATAGTCAGCGACAGGCTACCAAGGATGCGGGAAAGATTGCAGGGCTTGAAGTGCTTAGAATCGTAAATGAGCCGACTGCGGCTTCTCTGGCATATGGGCTCGATAAAAAAAAGGAGCAGATTCTTGCAGTGTACGATCTCGGCGGAGGAACATTTGATATATCCATACTTGATATTGGAGATGGGGTTTTTGAGGTTAAGGCAACTAATGGTAATACTAAATTAGGCGGAGATGACTTTGATCAGAAAATCCTTGACTGGCTGGTCAGTGAATTTAAAAAGTCCAATGGTATGGATTTGAGTAATGACAAGATGGCAATGCAGAGATTAAGAGAAGGCGCTGAGAAGGCAAAAGTAGAGCTTTCTACTGCTCAGACAGCGAATATAAACCTTCCGTTCATAACAGCGGACCAAAGCGGACCAAAGCATCTGGATATAACACTTACGCGCGCACAGCTAGAAAAACTGACGCAAGCCCTTGTAGACAGCACGATTGGTCCGTGTAAACAAGCGCTGGCTGATGCAAAAATGGAAACAAAGGATATTGATCATGTAATATTAGTTGGCGGGCAGACAAGGTCTCCAAAGGTTCAGGAAGCTGTAAAGCAGTTTTTTGGCAAAGAACTTTATAAGGGCGTTAACCCTGACGAGGTTGTTGCTGTTGGAGCTGCTATACAGGCCGGTGTGCTTTCAGGAGAGGTTAAAGATGTAACGCTTCTTGATGTTACACCTCTTTCTCTCGGAATCGAAACATTGGGAGCAGTTTGCACAAGACTTATAGAAAGAAATACAACTATTCCGACAAAGAAATCTCAGATATTCAGCACTGCTGCGGATAATCAGCCTGCTGTGAACATACATGTGTTGCAGGGAGAGCGGGAAATGGCGCAGTATAATAAAACTCTCGGCAGGTTTGATCTGGTAGGTATACCTTCTGCTCCGCGAGGAGTGCCTCAAATAGAAGTAAGTTTTAATATTGATGCAAATGGAATTACACATGTATCTGCCAAGGATTTAGCTACAGGCAAGGAACAATCAATTGTAATAAAGTCCTCCGGGGGTTTGAGTGAAGAAGAGGTAGAAAAGATGGTTAAGGATGCCGAGTCCCATGCAGAAGAGGATAAGAAGAAAAAAGAGGCAGTTGAAGTTCACAATCAATTGGATTCTTTGATTTATACAACAGAGAAATCCCTGAAGGACCATGGAGATAAGATAGATTCGTCTGAGAAAGGTAAGATACAATCTGCTCTGGACGAAGCTAAAAAGGCTTTAGAGGCTAATGATATTGAGCAGATGAAAAAGACTTCTGAAAGCCTGCAACAAGCTGCTCATAAGCTGGCTGAAGTCATGTATCAGCAGGCTGCAAAAGAGCAGCAAGCAGGTGCAGGAGGTCAGGCACAGGCAGGACCACAGGCAGGACCAAAGCAAGAAAAGAAAAAGTCCGAGAAGGAAGAAGATGTAATAGATGCGGACTATAAGGTAGAAGGAGAAGATAAGAAAGATAATACGAAAGACAACGGTAAGAATAAATAGTGGCTGCCAAAAGAGACTATTATGAAATACTTGGTGTTGACAAGCACGCTGCAATAGATGAGATAAAGCGTGCTTATAGGAAGTTCGCACATAAATATCATCCTGATAAGAATCAGGGAAATAAAGAGTCTGAAGAAAAATTCAAAGAGGCTTCTGAGGCTTATGCAGTACTGAGTGATCCTCAAAAAAGAGCAACCTATGATCAGTTCGGACATAGCGGCTTAGAAGGAGGAGGTTTTAGCGGGTTCAGAAATGCTTCAGACATATTCAGCAGTGATGTATTCAGTGATTTCGGGGATATATTTGAAGGATTTTTTGGCAGGGGTTCTCAAGGCACAGGGGGAAGAGGAGCACATAACAGAGGAGAACATCTTAGATATGATCTGCAGATTACCCTAAAGGAAGCCGCATTCGGTATAGATAGAAGGATCCGTATCTCCAGACCACAAACATGTGAGGTATGCAATGGATCCGGCGCCAAAAAGGGAACAAAACGGATCAATTGTCTTCAATGTGGAGGCAGTGGACAGGTAAGCTATTCTCAGGGATTTTTTAGTATAAACAGAGCATGTGACAGATGCGGCGGAGAGGGCACGGTAATAACGGATCCGTGCGAGACCTGCAGAGGTACTGGAAGAGTAAATAAGCCTCGTGAACTTACTGTTAAGATACCTCCTGGAGTTGATACGGGTTCCCAGTTAAAGGTCAGGGAGGAAGGAGAAGCTGGGACAAGAGGAGGAAGTCCTGGGGATCTATACGTAGTAATTCATGTAGAGGATGATGAGCTTTTTACTCGGCATGATGACAATATCCTGTGTGAAGTTCCTATAGGCATAACACAGGCAACGCTAGGTGCAGAAATAGATGTTCCCACTCTTAAAGGCAAAGCGAAGATGAAGATCCCCCCAGGCACACAGTCAGGGAAAGTGTTTCGCTTACGCGGGCAGGGCGTTCCAAGTCTACACGGATATGGTAAAGGAGATGAACTAGTTAGGGTCATAGTTGAAACACCGGTAAAACTGAATGATGAGCAGGAGGGACTTCTTAGAAAGTTTGCTGAGATAAGTGGTGAGAATTTAACTCCTATACGCAGGAGCTTTATGGAGAAGTTTAAATCTAAGTTTGGTGGGTAAAGTCAATTTTTTTTAACTGGTTTTTTTCCAAACCCTCTTCAATAGATCAACGTAAGACCTGACTATTTTTCTTGCGTCTTCTTTTATGAGAAACATTGGGTTTCCACCTGCTATAGATTCCCAGCCTGTTCCTATCAAGGAGTCTTTATATTTTGAGAGAATAGTATTTGTTTTTGCATCCTTTAATTTTATTTCCAACAGGATTTTTGTTTTACCAAAGCCCAGAAACCCAAGATGAGACCGCCATAACTGGTTTCCATAATCAACCGTAAAATTAGATGTAACTTTTAGCGCATTGGGTTTACCTAGCGCTTTTTTATCATATGTAACAGATTTCAAAAAGCCAGCTCTTTCAAAAGCGATACTAATCTGTCCCCTTATATAGTTTCGCATTATTCTATCGTCTGCTGTTAGGTTTTTACCGTTTTTCCCCGGCCTCTGTATATATGCTATCTCGTAATTTCTGAGCTTAACACATGGATTTATATAAAGTTTTGCATTTGGCTTATATGAATTTCTAATAAGACATCTTTGCGTGGAACATCCTGAGATGCAAAGAGTAAAAAGAAAGAAGGAAAAAGGGAAAAGGAAAAAAGTTAATCTTTTCCTTGTTGCTATATTTTTTTTGCTTTTTTCTATTCTATTCACTGCCTACTCCTTACTTTCTACTATCTTAACCAGCACTCGCCTTGTTCTTGGCCCGTCAAATTCGCAGAAATAAATGGACTGCCATGTTCCAAGCACAAGGTGCCCATTATCTATAAAAACTGTTTTATTGCAGCCTGCTATACTTGACTTTATATGAGCTGGAGAGTTGCCCTCTGCATGATGATACCTGCCTTCATAAGGAACGCATCTGTCCAGACCGTATTCTAAATCCCTTAGAACATCCGGATCAGCCCCCTCGTTTATAGTAACACCAGCTGTAGTATGAGGGATAAATATATGACAGAGACCGCTACTTGTTCCGGATTCTTTAACTTTCTTTTCAATATCTAAAGTAATATTAATAAATTCCTCTCTTTTATGGCTCTTAACGGACAATTCAAAAATCATAATCAAACCTCTTTTAATCTGAAAATAGCTAATTAAATATACTATAAATCAAAACAGTACACAAGTAAGGGGATTAAATTCGTCTATTTTTGTTGATGTTTTAGGCAATTTGAGGCATAATAACATTAAAGCAGAAGTGACTGTTTAATAATTAAGGTTATAGATAATTATGGAAAATATTTTAATTAATCAATCGGTAGCTATATTATGCGATGGGAACAATATTGAACGGAGTATTCATGAACTCTCTAAAACAAAAAACGCAATGATCAATTTTGATAAATTGATTCCGAAATTACTGAATGGCAGAGGATTAAACAGGCTGCTTTATTTTAGGGAAGGTAAGTCAATATCTTCGAAATTCGCTGACAGATTATATGAAAACTATTATGGCTCTGTTCTTCCGTGTCATAAATCCGCCGATATTCCCCTTTCTATCAAAGCGACGCAACTCGCTTCAAAGGTTGACACCATTATTATTATGTCAGGAGATTCGGATTTTGTGGATTTGGTTTTGCATCTAAAAGGGGAAGGGGTAAGGGTGGAAATTGCTGCAATAAAGGAAACAACTGCCAAGATATTAATCGATGAAGCAGACTATTTTCATGAAATAACAAAAGAAGATTGGTTTATATATAAAGCGCCAAAAAAGACAAAATAAGAATGGAACCGTTTTGATGAGTAGATATTTTCCCCATGTTCTGGCGAGTGTATATTTTTTCTTTTTTATAGCTCTTGCTATTTCTCCCGTTTCGAGGGAAGTCTGGGTGGCTGAAATAATACCAGTGCTACTAATATTTATGTTGTTGGTATTTACATATAGAAAGTTTCGCCACTCACTTTGTCTATTTCTATTGAGGTTTTAAGTCGTTTTAAGTATAGTACTTCTAAAGTAACGGCAAACGTTCAATGATTAAGGTTCGGTAAGGAAAGTATACACACATGATTGTAACAGCTTATTGTCTGGCTTACGGCCACTGGACGGTAATTCCTCACCAGTTGGAGGAAAGCTTCAAGGATATGGTTGATTGCGGGTTCACTGCCGTTGCTCTCTCATTCAGTGAAAGCGAAATGCGGTATTCAAGACGAGCCTTTGAGATACAAGTTGAGTTGGCCCTCAAATGCGGTTTACAGGTCTTTGTCATTCCGAGTCGTCTTGGCAGTCGGTTTGCAGGTGCTCCATTGATGTCCAGCCTCTGGATACTACGACATCCCGAAACCCAGGTTCCCCATCATGTGGGGACGACGGGTCCTGTCGCCTCCCTTGAAAGCGAGTCCTTTCGTAGCTGGGTCAAGAATTTCATGACAACCATCCTGCGAGATTATCCCATTGACGGCATCATATGGGATGAACCAAAGAAAGAACGCCTTGTTTCAAACCAGCACGACACAATAACGAAGTACGGGCAAAATCCAACCCCGGAGCAAATGGAGGATGGCTTTGTCGATTTCCTCGATGACCTCACTTCGCACTGTTTGTCCATTAACCCAAAACTGTGTGTGACTCTCTTCAACGAGAAGGCGTCGTCGGAACGCTTCACCCAGTTAAGTTGTGCCATTGACGGTATTCAATACGCAGGATATGATGGCAATCTCAGCCAGCAAAGCTTCTTCCATGAAGAGCCAGAATGGCACAAGTACAGAATCGAATCGGTCTGGGATCGGACCCAGAGAGAATGCAGAATGGCTGGAAAGGGAACATTCGCTCTTGTTGAGAACATGCTAATGCCAAAGTCAGTGATTTCTGAGTACCGAGACAATCTGGATGCCTACTTACAAAGCTATCGTCCTGACCATCTGTCACTGTACTATTATGCCCATAACAACGAAGACCCGGAAACAGTCCATCAGATAACTCGTGAACTGATGCAGAAGTACCTGTAGGCCGAACAAGCGAATTGAACGAAGCGTTTCATTTGAGACGTTAAAAAAAAATTAAAATTTATGAGTAGATTTTGTGGCAATGGAGAAGGATATGTTAGATGAAAGCGATATGTAACGTTTTGGATACCGGACTTAAGGATTATATGGAAGTCTATGGTCTCCAGAAAAAAATACTGTCTGAAAGGATTAAGGATAAAAGTCCAGACACGCTTGTCCTAACAGAACATACTCCTACATTTACAATAGGCAGGAAAGGCGGCAGAGAAAATCTTCTTGTTAATGAGGCGATTCTAAAAAAACAGGGAATAAAAGTTTACGAGATAGATAGAGGAGGAGATATAACCTATCACGGGCCTGGACAAATAGTTGGTTATCCAATTATGAATCTTTCGGAATGGAACAAGGATATACATCTTTACCTGAGGAACTTAGAAGAGGTAATAATCAAATTCTTGTCGCATTTCAAGATAACGGCTGGAAGAATAAATAATTACACTGGAGTTTGGATAGGAAATAAAAAGATTGCAGCAATAGGTATTGGAGTGAGTAAATGGACGACTTTTCACGGATTTTGTATAAATATTAGTCCAGACAAGGAGCATTTTAGAATGATAACGCCATGTGGTATAAAGGATAAAGAAGTAACGTCTCTGGATGAATTAACAGGTAAACAAACTGATATACAGAAGGCAAAAAAAATTCTTGTCGCTGAGTTTGGGAATTGTTTTAAAAGAGAGATTAGATATGCATAGAAAATTGCCAGTCTGGCTTAAGAAAAAGATACCTAATATGAAACGGGTTGAAGAAACAAGAGACATTCTCAAGAGATTCAACTTGAATACAGTGTGTGAAAACGCAAAGTGTCCCAATATAGGAGAATGCTTTTCACGTCAGACCGCAACATTTATGATACTCGGGGATGTTTGCACACGAAACTGTGGATTTTGCGCAGTGAAAAACGGTGTTCCTTTGCCTGTTGATAATGATGAACCGAAAAGATTATCTGAGGCTGTTTCGCAATTAGGATTAAAACATGTTGTTATAACTTCGGTAACAAGAGACGATCTCAGTGACTATGGAGCGGGACAATTCGCAGATGTGGTAGACAAAATTAGAAAGCATAACAAAAATACTAGTATAGAAATCCTCACTCCTGATTTTAAAGGAAATAAGGAGTGTATAGATCATGTCGTTCGATCAGGACCTGATGTCTTTGGTCATAATGTTGAAACAATCCAGGAATTATATCGGAAGGTCAGACAAAAAGCAGATTATAGAACCTCTTTACATGTACTTGAAGTTGTAAAAAAACTGAATTCAGAAATAGTTACTAAGTCAGGCATAATGGTGGGACTTGGAGAGGGGAAAGAAGGCGTTTTGGAGGTTATGGATGATTTGAGTAATGTGGGTTGTGACTTATTAACAATCGGGCAGTATTTGTCTCCTTCAAAAAATCATACACCTGTTATGGAATTCATCACACCTGAAATATTTGAGGAATACAAAAAACTTGCAGAAGATAAGGGTTTTATTGTTGCTTCAGGTCCTTTTGTCAGAAGTTCATACAAAGCAGATGAACTGTTCGCAATGGCGAAATAAATGAGATTCTCTGTTGTCTTTCCGCAACGTATATGCTAACATCCACGGTATAATTTAAATAGGTATAAGGAGTACAGAATTGAGCAAACCTAAGTTTAATAAACCTAAATTAAACAAATTCAATAAAACATTGGCTATCTGGCTTGTACTTGGAATAATAGTAATTTTCTTTGTCCAGTTCTCGCAGATGCAGGGAAAAAGCACAAAAAAGATTGTGTACAGCCAATTCATAGAAGATATTAATGCTGGCAGTGTGAAAAATGTTGAAATAGCAGGTAAAAATATTTCAGGACAATATGTTACGGGGGATAAATTCACAACATACGCAATAGAAAACCCAGATTTATGGAAGTTTTTAAAAGAGCATAATGTTGAGGCAAAAGGGAAACCAGAAACAAGTATATGGCAGCAACTAATAGTAGGCACAATTCCCTTTTTGTTATTTATAGGCTTCCTGTGGTTCTTTGTATATAGACAGATGCAGGCTGGTGGCAAGCAAGCATTTTCCTTTGGTAAGAGCAAAGCCAAGATGATAAAGGAGGATAGACCTAAAATAACTTTTAAAGATGTAGCAGGTATAGATGAAGCAAAAGAGGAGCTACAGGAGATAATAGAATTTCTAAAGACCCCAAAGAAATTTCAAAAATTAGGCGGTAAGTTACCAAAAGGGGTATTGTTGATGGGGCATCCGGGCACAGGAAAGACGCTCTTGGCAAAGGCAGTTGCTGGAGAGGCAAAATGTGCTTTTTTCAGTATAAGCGGTTCTGATTTTGTAGAGATGTTTGTAGGAGTAGGAGCGTCGCGTGTACGAGACTTATTTGAGCAAGGGAAAAGGAATAGTCCGTGTTTGATTTTCATAGACGAGATTGACGCAGTAGGCAGACAGCGCTTTGCTGGTCTTGGCGGCGGACATGATGAAAGAGAACAGACCCTAAATGCTTTACTTGTGGAAATGGACGGCTTTAATACAAAGGAGGGCGTTATCTTAATTGCCGCAACAAATCGGCCTGATGTGCTGGATCCGGCACTTCTGAGACCAGGTAGATTTGATAGAACTATTATGGTTGAGATGCCAGATATCAAAGGCAGAATGGGTATATTGAAAGTTCATACAAAGAACCTTGTGCTTGGCAAAGATGTTGCTCTTAATGTTGTTGCAAGAGGGACTCCAGGTATGTCAGGAGCAGATCTGGAAAACCTGTGTAATGAAGCTGCGATTGTTGCATCAAGAAAGAATAAAAAGAAGATTGGAATGGTTGATTTTGAAGAAGCCAGAGATAAAGTAATGATGGGAATAGAGCGAAAAAGTCTTGTTATTAGTGATGAGGAAAAGAAGATTATTGCCTACCATGAAGCTGGGCATACATTGGTTCAGTATTACTTGCCTGATTCAGATCCCATTCATAAAGTTTCAATTATTCCAAGAGGAAGAGCTCTGGGCTTGACTCATATATTGCCTGAGAAGGATAAGTATATTGAAAGCAAATCGCATTATATGAGCAATCTAGTAAGTCTGATGGGAGGAAGAGCTGCGGAGATTTTAGTGTTTAATAATACATATACAGGTGCTAGCAATGATATAAAGATTGCTACAGAGCTTGCCAGACAAATGGTATGTGAATGGGGAATGAGTGAAGAGCTTGGACCTCTTTCATTTGGACGCAGGCATAATCAGGTTTTTCTTGGAAGAGATATAACAGAAGAAAGGGAATATAGCGAGGACACAGCAAAGAAGATAGATACAGAAGTTCGCAAACTAGTTGAAAATGCATATAAGCAAGCAGTAGATACTATTAAGAAGAAGCGGGACAAATTGGAGAAACTTGTAAAAGAATTGCTAGAGAAAGAAGTGATTGATAGAAAGGATGTAGAGAATATTCTTGAAGGCAAATCTGTAAAGAAGAAACCAGCAAATAAATCTCGTAAAAAGAAATCTTGATTCAGATAACTTCCTATGCATAGGAATTTTATATTAAAGTGTGGTGGGCACACAATAGATTTGACAACTAAGCCGGCATTGATGGGTATACTGAATGTAACCCCTGATTCTTTTTCTGATGGAGGATTGTACAATACACATCAGAAGGCAATAAATCGGGTTGATGAGATGATTGCGCAGGGTGCTGATATTATAGATATAGGAGGAGAGTCAACGCGTCCGAGCGCAGAACCAGTTACAGAAAAAGAAGAAAGTGCCAGAGTTATCTCTTTGATAAGGGATGTAGTTAAAAAGTTTAATATACCTGTTTCAATTGATACAAGAAAAACAGAAGTTGCGAAGAAAGCTCTGGACGCAGGCGCTTGTATGGTAAATAATGTAGACGGATTAAAAGATGATAATAGGCTAGGCAAGCTTGTTGCACATTACAATGTTCCTATTATTCTTATGCATATGAGGGGGGATCCGCAGACTATGCAAAAGAATATTAAATACAGATCGGTCGTTTCAGATATTATAGAGGAATTAAAGAACAGCATAGTCCTGGCACAGGATGCCGGAATAAGAGAAGATAATATTTTAGTAGATCCGGGAATTGGGTTCGGCAAAACTACAGAGGATAATTTAAAGATTATTAATAGAATCAATGAGTTTAAGGTGCTTGGGAAACCTGTTGTCTTAGGTCCGTCAAGAAAATCGTTTATAGGAAATGTGCTTAATTTAGATGTTAAAGAACGGCTTGAAGGCACATTAGCTACAGTAGCATATGCTGTCTTAAAGGATGTAAACATTATCCGCGTTCATGATGTTATACAGACAAGAAGAGTTATTGATATGATAAAAGCAATAAAGGATGTTTAGTGTTTTTAAACTTTCTTAATAATACTATAAGGTTTTTTTCTGTTTTAGGCTGGCGAGATTTTGTAGAAATTCTTGTATTGGCCATTATTTTCTACAGAGTTTTTTTGTTTATAAAGGGCACCAGAACTGTCCAGATTATGAAGGGGCTCTTTGTCATTGTGCTTATTGCATTTTTGGCAAAAATAATGAACTTGTATACTATAAGCTGGATACTTGAGAGAGTATTGGCTATAGGTGTGATAGCTATCTTGATTGTTTTTCAACCCGAATTAAGACGCGCTCTTTCAAGAATAGGGCAGAATCCACTTATGGATATATCCTTGCAAGAGGATGAGTTGATAGATGAAATAGTGAAATCTGTAAATATGCTTTCCAGAAAGAATATTGGTGCGCTTATTGTAATAGGTCGCGAAATTGGTCTGAAAGATTATATGGAAACAGGTGTTCGTATAAATGCTAAAGTTACAAGTGAACTGTTAAGCAGCATTTTTACTCCTAATTCACCGCTTCATGACGGTGCGGTCATAATTGAACAGGGAGAACTTGTTGCTGCGAGTTGTATTCTACCTCTTGTGGAACTGCCTAATATTGGGAGGGTGCTGGGAACGAGACATAGAGCTGCCTTGAGTTTAACAAGAGAGACAGATGCAACAGTAATTGTAGTATCAGAAGAAACGGGAGGTATCTCTGTTGCAATAAGGAGAAAATTGACACGCGATATAGATGGTATTACTCTGAGAAAAATATTGCACAATCTAGATGCCCCTAGTAAGAAAAGCAAAAAGGTTTTTCGGTTATGGAAGAGAAATAAGTAATGCTCAGAAATTGGGGATTTAAAATATTATCATTCTTTATTGCTTGTATGATTTGGTTTTATATATCAGGGGAGGAGGGGGCAGATATTGCAAAAAGAAGAGAAAAGGATAGAGTGTTAAGAAATGTTGTTGTAAAGGTAGTACATCCATTTTCTTTTATCTTGCAAGCGGAACTGAATCCAGAGCATGTAAGTGTGCAAATAAGAGGCTCATCTCACATTGTAGATAAATTAACTTCTAAAAACATTCTTGTTTTTGTAGATGTAAGTGCTTTTGGCAAGGGGAAATACATTTTGCCCATACAAATTAAACTGCCAACAGACGTAAGTCTTATTCAAGTTATACCTTCTACGGTAAAGGTGTTGCTTAAAAAATAATAGAGAGGTATCCGATGTCAAAATTAGGTGTAAATATAGACCATATTGCAACAGTCAGGCAGGCTAGAAAAACATTTGAACCTGATCCTGCTAAAGCTGTTCATTTATGCGAAATTGCTGGCGCTGATAGCATTGTTTCTCATTTAAGGGAGGACAGAAGACACATTAATGACAGAGATGTAAGCTTGATAAGAAAAATCGTGAATGTAAGATTCAATCTTGAAATGTCAATTGCAGCCGAAATTGTTGATATTGCTCTGAAACTTGTTCCTGATCAGGTAAGTTTGGTTCCTGAAAAAAGGGAAGAAGTCACAACAGAAGGCGGACTGGATGTGGTTTTAAAAAGAAATGAGTTAAAGAAGATAGTCCAGCGTTTTAAGGATAAGGGTATTATTGTGAATCTTTTTATAGATCCCGAAATATCTCAGATAGATGCTTCTTTGGAAGTAGAGGCAGATGCAGTTGAATTGCATACAGGAAGTTATGCAAATGCAACCGATCAGTCAGCTATGGAAGACGAATTCAAGAAGATTGCAAGTGCTGCAAATTACGCCAGAAAACACGGACTTATTGTGCATGCAGGACATGGTTTAACCTATTTCAATGTAAAAAAAATAGCAGGTATTAAAAATATAGAAGAATTAAATATCGGACATACAATTATATCACGCGCTGTATTTGTAGGGCTGGAAAGAGCAGTAAAGGATATGATAAATCTTATAAAGGGTAATGCTAGATAAATGGAGATATTTGAATGTCTAAGAAAGTAAATGTGGGCATCATTGGTTGCGGTAAGATCAGTGGAGCTTATTTGAAAGCTGCCAAATTTTTCCCAATGATACAAATTGTGGCTTGTGCAGATATAAATATGGAATCTGCGAAAACAAAGGCGAACGAATATGATATTAAAGCTATGTCTGTTGAGGATTTACTGAAATATGATGACATTGAAATTATACTCAACCTCACAGTGCCTCAAGCGCATGCTGAAGTAAATTTGCGGGCTTTGCGCGCAGGTAAACATGTGTATTGTGAAAAACCATTTGCAGTTATACGAAAAAATGGTAAAGAAGTCCTCAAGCTTGCCAAAAAAAAAGGACTTATGGCAGGTTGCGCGCCAGACACTTTTTTGGGCGGAGGGATTCAAACGTGCCGCAAGATAATTGATGATGGCTTGATAGGAAAACCAATAGCAGGGACAGCGTTTATGATGTGCCATGGTCATGAAAGCTGGCATCCGAATCCGGGTTTTTATTATCTGCGTGGTGGCGGTCCATTATTTGATATGGGTCCCTATTATATTGCAGCGCTTATAAATTTGCTGGGGCCTGTCAAGCGTGTATGTGCATTATCTGCTATTACTTTTAAAGAACGGATAGCAACTTGCAAAGAACAAGCAGGTAAAATACTTTCAGTTGAAATTCCAACGCATATTGCGGGAACACTTGAATTTCACATCGGCGCCATCGTAACAATGGTTATGAGTTTTGATGTCTGGCATCATAGTAACCATAATATTGAGATTCATGGAGAAGAAGGAAGTCTGCAAGTTCCTGATCCAAATGCTTTTAGTGGTCCAGTCTATATAAATCGACGTGGGATTGATGACTGGCAATCTGTTCCGCTTTCTCATGGATACACAGAAAATATGCGCGGCATCGGTGTGGCGGATACGGCTTATGCAATAAGGTTCCACAGAAAAAATCGTTGTAGCGGTGAATTAGGATATCATGTGCTTGATGTGATGGAATCTCTTAGTGAGTCCTCAATAAAAGAAAAGCATATAGTTATTGAGAGCACTGTTGAACAACCAGCTGCTTTGCCTCTAGGACTCAACAATGGTGAACTGGACAGATGAAAGCGTTAATTACTTGGGGAGGCTGGGAAGGTCATGAGCCGGAAGCATGTGCCAAAATTGTTAAATGCGTTTTGGAAACAGAGGGCTATAATGTAGAAACAGTTACGACATTAGATGTATATCTGGATGCAAAGAAAATGAAGTCAGCAGATCTTTTGATTCCTGTATGGACTATGAGCGAAATTACACCAGAGCAGGAAAAAGGGTTACTCAAGGCAATTAAATCAGGAGTTGGTATTGCTGGATGGCATGGTGGCATGGCCGATTCATTCCGGAATAATACCGAATATCAGTGGATGGTCGGAGGCCAATGGGTTGCTCATCCAGGAGGAATCGTGGACTATACAGTCAGTATTGTTAAGCGCGATGATCCCATTGTGGCTGGATTAGGTGATTTTAAGATGCATTCTGAACAGTATTACATGCATGTTGACCCAGGTAATGAAGTGCTTGCAACAACAACTTTCTCCGGTAAGTACGGTGATTCTCCGTGGGTGGCGGGAACCGTAATGCCTGTGGTATGGAAGCGTATGTATGGAATGGGAAAAGTATTTTATTCGTCGTTTGGTCACGTAGCTAGCGATTTTAATATTTTTGAAGCTAAAGAAATAATTCGTCGAGGTATGATATGGGCGACCAGATAATTTCTGAGTCAATAAAACATAAAAGAAATTGGAACTCATGAAAGTAGCCAGTTTCAATCAGATGAAGGAGATAGATAGCGTTGCTATAAAAAAATATGGCATCAATGGTCTGGAGCTTATGGAAAATGCGGGACGCTCGGTTGGCAAGAACGCGGAAGAAATGCTGGCTGAAATAGAAGGGAAAAAAAGAAGTGTCCTTATCGTCTGCGGGAAAGGCAATAATGGGGGAGACGGCTTTGTAGTAGCACGTCATCTTTTGAATTCAAAGTGTGTCAAACACATAGATATTAAAGTAGCAGTTCTTGGCAATATCAAAGACATAAAAGGTGACGCTAAAACAAATTTTGATGTTCTAAAAAAGACGGGCGCTGATATATTTGAAATCTTCGAATTAAAGCAATTACAAAAAGCAAAACATATTTTTTCTCATGCAGATTTAGTAATAGATGCAATCTTTGGTATCGGATTAAGAGGTACCATAAGAGGCGTGTCGCTTAAGGTAGTCAAGCTCGTAAACATGTTGAAAACAAGCAAGGTTCTTTCTGTTGATTTACCTTCAGGGCTTTATGAGGGTTTTGATGAAAAGAGAGACGTTTGTATTCAAGCTGATAGAACAATCACTTTTGGACTGCCCAAAAAAGAGTTATTGATTTATCCCGGTATTAAATTTACAGGTAATCTTATTATTCAGGATATAGGGCTTCCCAAAAAACTCTTAACAGCCCCAGAATTGAAGCTAAATTTGATAACCAATAATGAGTTATCTTCCCTTGTTCCGGATCGGCCTGTCAATTCACATAAAGGTACCTTTGGACATGTGTTTATTATAGCTGGCTCCAGAGGACTAACAGGCGCAGCAACTCTAGCTAGTCTTGGAGCTCTTTATTCCGGCACAGGTCTTGTTACATTGGGAATCCCTGAGAGCTTGAATTCTATTATGGAAATGAAGCTGACAGAGGTTATGACAAAACCTCTGGCTGAAACCGTGGATGGAAGCTTGAGTAAAAAGGCAAAGAAAGAGATACTAAATTTTTCATCAAGAGTTGATGTTGTTGCTATAGGTCCGGGACTCTCTAGAAATGCTGAAACAAGTTCTTTAATTTTGGAACTTCTGGAGTCGTTAGAAAAACCAGTCGTCATTGACGCAGATGGGATTAATGCACTTGTTGGACATGTATCAATACTCAAAAAAAGAAAGTATCCCACAGTTATAACTCCTCATCCTGCTGAGATGGCAAGACTTGTTGGTAAAAATGTGTCCAAAATTAGTTCGGATAGAATAGGCACAGCAGAAAAGTTTGCAATTATATATAAAACTATTACATTACTAAAAGGAGCTAGAACGATTATTGCTGATGAAATAGGTAACGTTTACATAAATCCTACAGGTAATCCAGCTTTGGCGAGCGGAGGAATGGGAGATGTTCTTACTGGGCTTATCTCAGGATTGATTGCACAGGGTCTTTCTGGATTAGACAGTGCAAAACTAGGAGCATATTTACATGGTTTAGCAGCAGATATATGGAAAGACGAAAACAAGCTGGATAGATGTCTAACAGCTACTGAATTAACAAACTACATACCAAAGGCTTTCTCAATGATATGTAATGAAAACGTTTTTTAAGCTAGACGAATTAGGAACTAACGTCAGACAAGAGGTTATTGCCGGCATAACAACATTTGCCACTATGGCGTACATAATTGTTGTTAATCCAAAGATTCTGGAGGCGGCGGGCATGCCTTTTGGCGCGTCTATGACTGCTACAATATTGAGCGCTTTCTTTGGGACACTGCTAATGGGTGTTTATGCAAAACGGCCATTAGCAATTGCTCCTTATATGGGCGAAAACGCTTTTATTGCTTTTACAGTTGTTAAAGTGCTTGGATATAGCTGGCAGACTGCTCTGGGCGCTATATTTATTGGCGGCGTTCTGTTCACACTGCTTACTATTTTTAAAATACGTAGCTGGCTGGCCAATTCAATACCGGAAGGGCTTAAAATAGCTTTTGTAGTAGGCATCGGACTGTTCTTAACATTCATTGGTCTTAATGAAACAGGGATTATAAAATTGGGAGTGCCTGGAGCTCCGGTATGTGTCGGAAATTTCAGAAATGTCCCTGTTTTGTTATCTATACTTGGCTTTTTATTAATAGGTTTTTTTATGATAAAGAAAATAAAAGGAGCAATCCTGTTGGGAATTTTAGCAATCACTTTTCTTGCTTTTTGTATGAAAGTAACACCATCTCCAGATAAATGGGTCAGTATGCCGCCTAGCATAGCGCCTATTTTTCTTCAACTGGATATACTTGGTGCATTAAAGTGGGGATTTTTTGCGGTTATTTTGACTGTGTTTGTAATGGACTTTGTAGATACGCTTGGGACGTTAATCGGAGTGTCATATAAAGCAGGTTTTTTAGATAAGAATGGGAACCTGCCAGAGATTGAAAAACCGATGTTATGCGATTCTTTGGCAACAGTCATTGGTGCTCTACTAGGGACAACTACAACAGGTACATATATTGAATCAGCAGCAGGAATTGAATCGGGAGGCAGGTCTGGGTTAACATCTGTAGTGACGGCATTTTTGTTTCTATTGGCGCTGTTTTTCAGCCCTTTCTTTAGCGTAATTCCTTCATGCGCTTACGGTCCCGCTTTAATCATTGTTGGCATGCTTATGCTTTCTCCAATTGCTAAGGTAAAATTTAATGACTTTACTGAGATTATTCCTGTTTTTTCTGTTATTATTTTGATGAGTTTTACATATAATTTAGGTATTGGGATGACTGCCGGCTTTGTTATTTATCCTCTTATGAAGGTATTATCAGGAAGGTTCAGAGAAGTTCCTCTTGGGCTGTGGATATTAGGGGCATTATCCCTGGTTTTCTTTGTTTTCTATCCGTATTAAATGTTATAAATACGATCTCAACTAACAAAAAAACAAAAGGAGAAAAGACAATGAAACTAGATTTAGATAATTGGTATAAAGTCTTAGCACCCAGACCTACAGTATTAATAGCAACGGTTAATGAGAAGGGGATTTCAAATGCTGCGCCGTTTAGTTTTGTCATGCCGGTTTCAATAAAGCCTGCTTTAGTTGCCTTTAGCTCTGCACATAAACGGCATACATTGGCTAATATCCGTCTGGTCAGAGATTTTACAATCAATATTCCTGGGAAAGAACTGTTGAATCAGGTCTGGGAGTGTGCGGAGAGTCTTCCTGAAGGAGTAAGTGAAATAGAAGAATCTAACTTGACAGAAGTTAAGCTGGACGGAATAAAATCTCCCGGAATAAAAGAGTGCTATGCAGTATTTAGTTGTAAGCTTTTTAAAGAAATTTCGGCTGGCGATCATGTACTGGTGATAGGGGAAGTAATCGGAGCAGAGATAAGGGCAGATGTCTTTGAAAACAAAAAGTTTGATCCCCATGCAGCAAGCCCACTCATGCATATTGGGGCAGATGAATTTTCACTACCTGGAGAAAAACTCATAGCTGGATAAAACTCACAGGAAATCTTGTCATCTGAATTAAAGTATGTATAATGGTCGAGTTCTTTATAATGCCGGTGTAGCTCAGTTGGTAGAGCAGCTGATTTGTAATCAGCGGGTCGGGGGTTCAAGTCCCTTCGCCGGCTCTAAAAATGGGGAGATTCCCAAGTGGCCAAAGGGATCAGACTGTAAATCTGACGGCGATGCCTTCGGAGGTTCGAATCCTCCTCTCCCCACCATGCGGGTGTAGTTCAGTGGTAGAACACAAGCTTCCCAAGCTTGATACGAGGGTTCGATTCCCTTCACCCGCTCTGATGCATTTCACATCTAAGTAAATTGGAGAGCTTTTAGATGAAAGTATTAGGAATAAATGGGAGCCCAAGGAAGGGTGGGAATACAGATATTCTTCTTGATAATGCTTTGAAAGGCGCTCAAAACAATGGTGCTGAGGTGGAGAAAATCGTCTTAAACGATCTTGGGTTTTCTCCCTGCCAGGAGTGCGAGAATATGCCCAATGATAGATTCTGCATAATTGAAGACGATATGCAAACTATTTATAGAAAGGTGGAAGAAGCAGATGCTATAATTTTGGCTTCTCCAATATTCTTTGGAAGTCTTAGTGCGCAAACCAAAATGATGATAGACAGGTTCCAATGTGTCTGGAGAGCGAAGAATATACTGAGAAAACAAGTTTTTGAAGAAAGAAAGATAGGGGCTTTCATTTCTGTAGAGGGATCAAACAGAAAAGATTTCTTCGATAATGCAAGATCAATTGTAAAGAATTTCTTTGTTACTATTAATGTAGATTACAAGGAAGAACTTTTCTGTTCAGGAATTGATGAAAAGAATGCTATACTAAAGCAATCAGAATTATTGAAATCCGCATTTAATTTAGGAGCGAAACTGTGAATAAACAAATTTTTAGAGAATATGATATTCGAGGCTTAGTGAAGGAGGACTTAACGCAGGATGTTGTTATAAACATTGGCAAGGCAGTTGGCACATATATGTCGGAAGGCAGGAAGATTGCAGTAGGGCATGACAACAGATTGAGCTCTAAAATGTTGAACGATTGGTTGATAAGCGGACTTCTCTCAACAGGCTGTGATGTTATTGATGTTGGGGAAGGGCCAACACCTATGCTTTACTTTTCAATTCTGCATTATAAGGCAGACGCAGGAATAATGATAACAGGGAGTCATAATCCGATTGAGTACAATGGATTTAAAATATCTAAAGGTATTGCTTCAATATATGGCGAGGAAATTCAGAAATTAAGGGAAATTATAGAGTCTAATAATTTTTTAACAGGAGAGGGGAGTGTCAAAGAAGAAGATCCAAGACAGACATATTTCCAAACGCTTAAGGAAAAGATAAAGATAAAGAAGAAACTTAAGGTTGTTATTGATGCAGGAAACGGAACAGCCAGCGACATTGCGCCAAGATTGTTTAGGGATCTGGGGTGTGAAGTTATTCCTCTTTATTGTGAATCTGACGGCAGTTTTCCGAACCATCTTCCTGATCCTACTGTAGATAAATATGTGGCTGATTTGATAGCAAAAGTAAAAGAGGCAAAAGCAGATGTTGGAATTGCCTATGATGGGGATGCAGACAGAGTTGGCGCAATTGATAATGAAGGGAACATAATTAGAGGGGACAAGTTGCTTGCTATTTACGCGAGGGATATTCTTTCGAAGGGGAAAGCAAAGATAATATTTGATGTTAAATGTTCTCAGTCGTTAATAGAGGATATTCAAACGCATGGAGGCGAGCCAATAATGTGGAAAACAGGACATTCCATTATTAAGAAAAAAATGAGAGAAGAACAAGCTCCTCTGGCAGGAGAAATGAGTGGGCACATGTTTTTTGCAGATAATTATTTTGGATATGACGATGGTATATATGCATCAGGAAGGCTGCTTCAGTTTTTGTCTGTACATGATAAGTCATTGGCAGATATAGTCAGAGAGATACCGCATTATTTTTCCACGCCTGAAATAAGAGTGAATTGCGCATCTGAACAAGAGAAATTTGAAGTAGTGGAAAGTGTTGGGAAATATTTTAAATCAAAATATGAAACAATTGATATTGATGGAGTAAGAATTTTGTTTAAAGATGGCTGGGGACTGGTAAGAGCATCAAATACACAGCCATTATTAGTACTAAGATTTGAAGCTAAAACTCAAGAAAGGCTTGAAGAGATAAAGAAAATAGTGCATAAAAAACTGGACGAATATTCCTCAATAGATAAAAATTGGTAAACATCAAAAAATCATGAATGTATATGATGCGATTATTAAGAGACGGACTATCAGACGGTTTAAGCAAAAACCTATTTCTTCTGAAATATTGAAGAAACTAGTTAATGCTGGTCGGCTTGCTCCATCTGGGGCCAATCTCCAGCCATGCGAGTATATAATTATTCAGGATGAAAAACTAGTTAGTAAAGTTTTTGGTGCACTTAAATGGGCAGGATATATTGCGCCTGAAGGAAATCCAAAAGAAGGGGAACAACCTGTAGCTTACATTGTTCTTCTTCTTAATAGGGAGAAGATAGCAACTGGCGGAGAACGCGATTCAGCAGCAGCTATAGAGAATATTATTCTAGCTGCCATGGAAGAAGGTATTGGTTCTTGCTGGCTTGGCTCAATTGACAGAACAAGTTTAAAAAAAATATTAAATATACCAAATAAATGCGAGATAGACTCTGTACTTGCTCTCGGATATCCAAATGAAAGCCCAAAAGCTGTGGAGATGAAGGATTCCATTAAGTATTGGAAGGATGGGGAAGGAGTATTAAACGTCCCCAAAAGAAATCTTGAAGATGTATATTTCTTTGATGAGTATGGAAAAAGGATGGGACGAATACATGGGAGATGAACATATACTTGTAACGGGTGGGGCAGGTTTTATCGGATCTAATCTTGTGAAAAGATTATTAGATGATAACAGGTCTATCATTTGTGTGGATGATTTCAATAATTATTATTCTCCCTTAATAAAAGAAAATAATATTAAGCAGTTTCTTAACCGAAAAAACTTTAAACTATATAGAGTTGACATTCGCGATTTCAATTCTTTAAAGGAAATCTTCTCATCTAATAGAATAAGCAGAGTTGTTCATCTGGCTGCAAGAGCGGGAGTTAGGCCTTCGCTTGAAAACCCGCTACTTTACGAAGAGGTCAATTTGAGAGGAACAATGCATTTGCTGGAATTAAGCAAGAACGTCAAGAATTTTATTTTTGCTTCCTCTTCTTCTGTGTACGGTAACAATAAAAAAATCCCCTTTTCTGAACGTGACAATGTGGATAAAGCAATTTCTCCATATGCGGCTACTAAGAAGGCAGGAGAAGTTATGTGTCATGTATATCATCATCTTTATAACATACCAATCTCTTGCTTGAGATTTTTTACTGTATATGGTCCATCAGGAAGACCTGACATGGCAACCTATAAATTTACAAAATGGATTGATGAGGGCAAAGAGGTCCAGAGATTTGGAGACGGACATTCTAAAAGAGATTACACATATGTTGATGATATTATTGATGGAGTAATATCTGCTTTGGATAAGCAATTTGAATATGAAATTTTCAATCTTGGCAATTCTCATCCAATAGAATTAAATTATTTCATCAACGTGATAGAAGAAGAACTTGGCAAAAGAGCAAAGATAACTAAACTTCCTACTCAGCCCGGTGATGTGAGTATTACATATGCAGACATCAGTAAATCCAAGAAGATGCTAAATTTCCAGCCCAAGGTTTCTATAGAAGATGGAATTGCCAAATTTGTCAGGTGGTATAAAAGCAGGCAATATCCATGAAAAAGACCCTATTTTGGATTCTAAAATTATGTATTAGCATAGGGATTCTCTGGTATGTTTTCTCAAGACCGGATATTAGCCTTCACAAAATAGTAGAACATATCAAAAGCATAGAGTTATCACGTCTTCTTATAGCAATTGGATTGTATATTGTTATTGTTTTCATAGCCTGCTTAAGATGGCAGGAACTTCTAAAAGGACAGGACATATATCTTCCGTTTTTTAAAACATTAGAACTGAATTTTATTGGACTGTTTTTTAATACCTTTATGCCAAGCCTGACTGGTGGAGACGTTGTGAAGGCGTATTATGTGTCAAAACACACTGAGCAAAGACTTGAAGCAGCGACAACAGTTCTTATTGACAGAATTGTTGGCATGTTTGCTCTTCTTACGATAGGAGCAGTTGCAAGTCTCTATGCCATATCGGAGCCCCAGATTAGAAAACCTGCAATAAGTATAGTTGTGTTTTTTTTGATAATAATTATCTTATGTGTTGTTTTTTTTAACAAGCGTCTTATGAAATTTTTTTCTTTTGATGTAAAAAAGGAAAGATGGCAAAAAGTTGTTGTTTCTTTAAAGCGTGTATACTCAGCATTCTATATTTACAGGTCCAAAAAAGTTTTGCTTGCTAAGGTTTTTCTAATGTCTATCGTTATACAGATTATGTCTATATTGATGAATTACCAGATAGCATTGGGTCTGGGTTTGGATGTTTCAATGAAATACTTCTTTTTGTTTATTCCAATTATTGCAGTTATAAGCGCGATTCCAATCACATTCGCAGGATGGGGACTTGGAGAGAGTATGTATAAATATTTCTTTGGACTTGTTACCGGAACTTGCGGTTTAGCTGTAACTATGTCAATAATTGTAAGACTTATCACGCTCATTTTAAACTTTTTCGGCGGCATATTCTATATATTTCATAAGCCTCCAAAACTCTCTCAAAATGAACAAATCTGAACTTGTTGATTATAAAAGTGCTAAAAATTGACTTTGTGTCTAAAAAAGCATAAAATCGTGTTACTTAGCATTATTAAGGAATATTTAAAATGACATTCGTTGAGACTGAGATATCAAAAAGATATGACTCAAAACAAGTAGAAGAAAAGTGGTATTCTTTCTGGGAAAAGAATGGATTTTTTCGTGCAGAAGTAACTGCTAGCAAAAAATCGTTTTGTATTGTTATTCCTCCGCCAAATGTAACTGGAGTTCTGCACATGGGACACGCATTAGATGAAACCCTTCAGGATATTCTGGTCAGATGGAAGAGAATGCAGGGGCTTAATGCTCTATGGATACCAGGAACAGACCATGCCGGAATTGCTACACAAAATGTAATAGAGAAAAGACTTTCTCAGGAAGGGTTAACGAGAGATAGCCTTGGTAGAGAAAAATTTCTTAAATATGCATGGAAATGGAAGGAAGAGTATCGCAGCCGAATAATAAATCAGTTGAAAAGATTAGGGACATCATGTGATTGGTCAAGAGAAAGATTTACAATGGACAAGGATTATGAAAAATCTGTAAAGGAAGCCTTTATCAGGTTGTATAAAAATAAATTACTGTATAGGGATAATTATATTGTTAATTGGTGTCCCCGTTGCCAGACAGCAATTTCAGATATAGAGGTAGAGAGAAAGGAATTGAAAGGCAGTCTATACTATCTTAATTATCCTTTAGAGCAAAGTAATGACCAGATAGTAATTGCTACTACCAGACCGGAAACAATGTTTGGAGATACTGCAATTGCTGTTAACCCTCAGGACAAACGGTATAAAAGGTTTTTAAAGAAGGTAGTTATCTTGCCTATTATTGGAAGAAAAATTCCTGTTATTTCTGATGAGAGAGTTGATAGCTCATTTGGAACAGGTGCGGTTAAAGTAACGCCGGCTCATGATCCGGTTGACTATGAAATTGGACTTGCGCATAATCTGAAACAAGTTGTTGTTATAGATGAAAAAGGCAGAATGAATAAAAATGCTGGTGCCTATAATGGAATGGATAGATATTCTTGCAGAGAAAAACTAGTGGAAGATCTAAAAAAAGAAGGTTACCTCTTAAAGATAGAAAAGCATCTTCACAATGTAGGGCATTGCTCAAGATGTCATACTGTTGTGGAGCCATTAGTTTCCAAGCAATGGTTTGTTAGTATGAAATCACTAGCTCAGCCTGCGATAAAGGCTGTAACCAGCGGTAAAATAAAGTTTTCGCCGCCTAGATGGGAAAAGGTTTACTTAAACTGGATGGAGAACATTAAGGATTGGTGTATTTCAAGGCAGATCTGGTGGGGACACGAAATACCAGTTTGGTATTGTAATAGTTGTGGGGAAGTAATGGTAGACATGGAAAAACCTTTGAAGTGCGGGAGATGTGAAAGCTTGGATCTGGAAAAGGATCCAGATGTGCTAGACACATGGTTTAGCTCTGCTTTGTGGCCTTTTGCTACAATGGGATGGCCTAACCAGACAAAAGAGTTAGGTTATTTCTATCCTACAACAGTATTAGTTACAGGATATGACATAATATATTTTTGGGTTGCACGTATGATTATGATGGGAATGCGGTTTATGGACAACATTCCTTTTGAGAAAGTTTACCTTCATGGGATTGTCAGAGATTCTTCGGGAAAGAAAATGAGCAAATCTACTGGAAACGTAATTGACCCGATAGATATTGTTAATCAATACGGTGCTGATACATTGCGATTGGCTCTTGCAGATTTGTCAACCTTGGGAGGGCAGGATATTCTGTTGACAACTACAAGAATAGAAGGAGCAAGGAATTTCTGTAATAAATTGTGGAATGCTGCTCGTTTTTCAATAACAAATTTAACAGGATATAAGAACTTAAATATCGACTTAAGCTCTCATAATTTGGCATCAGATGATTGGTTTATTTTAACCAAATTAAATCAAACCATTGTATCTCTAACTGAAAGTCTGGAAAAGTACAAGTTCAACGAGGCTGCAAGTAAAATCTATAACTTCTTTTGGCATGAATTCTGTGACTGGTATCTGGAAGTAATAAAGCATAGAATATCTGAAGGAACAAGTTGCTCTGCAGCCCGAGCAGTACTATTTTACGTATTGAAACAAAGTCTTAAGTTATTACATCCTTTTATACCATTTATCACAGAAGAGATATGGCAGAATCTAAAAAAGACTATAGATCCTGATTTAGATAAAAGTATTATGATATCATCCTGGCCAGAAGCAGATTCTAGATATGTTAATTTGGAAGAAACAGACAAAGCAATGCTTAAATATGAGGTTATTAATGTTGGTAGAAATTTGAGGGGAGACTGGAATATTTCTTTATCAGAGAATATCAGCTACATAGTCAAGACGACCAGCATAGAGGAAGAAAAAGCACTGAGTTCAGATAAAACAGGAATACAAAGATTATTACATGCTACAGATGTAAAAATAGGTTATAATGTAAAGATTAGTTCTCCATTCCCTTCGGATCTTACTAAATCCGGGATAGCTGTATTTTTGTGTTTGGGTGATAAATTTGATTTTGCTTCAGAAAAAAACCGTCTTGAAAAAAAGATTGCTAAATTGGAGGAGGAGTTTGAGAAGATAGGCAGAAAGATTGATAATCAAGATTTCCTAAGTAAAGCGCCAAAAGATGTTATAGAAAATCAGCACAAAAAAAGGGAAATGATTAGTAAAAACAGGGTAAAATTAATAGAAAACATGGATAAGGTTAAAAGTTTTTTAGAATAAGGGAGAAAACATGATAGATTCAAATAGGGAAGAACTTTTAGAGAAAGCAGATAATATATTCATTCTGCTAAATATGGCTGCAAAGAGAGCAAGACAGCTTAATACAGGATCACCAAAACTTGTAGATATCAAAGGTACGGCAGTAAATATTGCATTGGAAGAAATCAGAACAGGAAAGATAAATTGTAAACCTATGAAAAAGGAAGAAGAAAAGACAGAAACAGTAGAAAAAGATAAAAAGAAAAAGTAAGAAAAAGAGTAAGATGTTAACAGGGAAAACAATAATTTTGGGTGTTACGGGCAGCATTGCAGCATACAAAGCCGCAGAGATAATAAGAAGATTAAAGGGCTTAAACGCAAATGTCAGGGTTATCATGACAAAGAATGCTGCTAGATTTATTGGAGAGACAACGTTACGGACACTCTCCAATAATCCTGTGTATATTAACATGTTCCCTCCCTCAAGCGAACTTGAAGACCCTATAATTCATATAAGTATAAGTGATGCTGCTGATTTGTTTCTTGTAGCACCGGCAACTGCCAATATTATAGGGAAAGTAGCAAGTGGCATTGCAGATGACCTCCTCTCTACAACATTACTCTCTGTCGGGAACAAACCTGTTTTGATGGCTCCTGCTATGAATGAGAGGATGTACAAAAGTCACATATATAAACATAACGAGAAAAAGCTGCAGACAGCCGGGATCAAATTTATTAATCCTGAGTACGGGAAGTTGGCATGCGGAGAAGAAGGAGACGGGAGGCTGGCATCAGTGGACATAATTGTCCAACATGTTGTTGATGCTTTAATTGAAGACAATCTTTTTGATACACATAACCTGAAAGGGAAAAGAGTTCTTATAACAGCTGGCGGCACAAGAGAGTACATAGACCCTGTGAGATTTATTGGAAATCCAGCTACAGGGAGAATGGGATTTGCCTTAGCGCATACTGCGCGGGTAAGAGGGGCAAGTGTAACATTAATAAGCGGAAAAACACTTTTAGCTCCTCCTGAGAGCGCAAAATACATTTCAGTAGAGACTTCAGATCAGATGAGCAAAGCTGTTCTGGATAATTTTGAACATGCTGATATTTTAGTAATGGCTGCTGCTGTTGGTAATTTTAAGCCAAAAAGCATGAAAAAAAATAAGATAAAAAGAAAGGGCATGTTAAGCATTGATTTGGAGCCTACGGATGATATATTAGAAAAACTGGGCAAAATAAAAAACGGTAAAATTATTGTCGGCTTTGCAGCAGAAACCAATAATCTTATAAAGAACGCCAAGACAAAATTAAAGAAAAAAAATTTGGATCTAATAGTAGTTAATGATGTAACACAGCCTGATGCAGGCTTTGAAAGCGAGACTAATATTGTGAAAATAATCGATAGAGCTAATAATGTGGAAGACTTACCAAAGTGGACTAAAGAAGAAGTAGCCCATAGAATATGGGATAGAGTTGTGGAAATTTTGAAAGGAAAATACAGATGAATAAAGAATCAACAAAGTTTTTAGAGTCTCTTATGAGCACAGCAAGTCCTTCTGGTTTTGAAGAGCCAGCTCAGAAGGTCATACTCAAAGAACTCACTAAGATAACAGACAAAGTAAAAACAGATGTTTTAGGTAATCTAGCAGGAATAAAGAATGCAGGTGGGGCTCCAAGAGTAATGTTAGCCGGACATTGCGATGAAATAGGATTGATGATTAAATATATTACTGATGAAGGTTTTCTTTATTTTGCAACCATAGGAGGGATGGATCCTGTAATAATACCGGGGCAACGAGTTATTGTACATTCAGAAAAAGGCGATATAAAAGGTGTTATAGGCAAAAACCCCATACATCTCATGGATGCAGAGGAAATGAAGAAACAAATAAAGATAGAGGATCTTTGGATAGATATAGGAACAAAGAATAAAAAAGAAAGCGAGAAACTTGTTTCAATAGGGGATCCTGTTACATTTGATGTAGAACTTATTAATTTAAATAATGGAGTAATGGCCTCTAAGGCTTTTGACGATAAAATAGGAAGTTTTATTGTTGTAGAAACAATGAGACAAATTTATAAAAAGAGATTTAATGCTGCTGTATTTGGCGTTTCAACAGTTCAGGAAGAAGTTGGGCTTCGCGGAGCAAAAATTAGCAGTTTTAATATAGAACCTGACATAGGTATTGCAATAGATGTTGGATTTGCAACAGACTACCCTGGAATAAACAAGAGAAAAGCAGGAGATGTTAAAATAGGAGCAGGACCAATTCTCGCAAGAGGGGCAAATATTAATCCTAAACTTGGAAGAATGTTGATAGATACTGCCAAGAAACATAAAATCCCTTATCAAATGTCCGGAGAACCTAGGGGAACAGGCACTGATGCAAATGTAATACAGCTTTCAAAGAGTGGTGTTGCAGCAGCACTCATCAGTATTCCTCTGCGTTATATGCATACACCTGTGGAAATGCTGTCTATCTCAGATGCTGAAAATGCAATAAAATTACTTGTAGCATTTATAACTGATCTGCCAAAAAAAATTAATTTTATTCCTTAATTGGAAATTATGAACAAACAAATAATAGAAATACTAGAAAATAATGTTGCGGTAAAACAGGATATTATAGATCATCAGATTGATGTTATAGTTAAGATAGTAAATAGCATTGCTGATGCATTAAAAAGGGGAGGGAAGCTGCTTGTTTTTGGAAATGGAGGCAGTGCTGCTGATGCGCAGCACATGGCAGGAGAATTGGTTGGCAGATTTGAACTGGAACGAAGCGCACTGCCAGCAATCGCATTAACTACGGATAGTTCTGTAATAACATCAATATCTAATGATTACGGCTTTAGTGAAATTTTTTCACGTCAGATAGAGGCATTAGGAGCTCCTGAAGATATAGCTCTCGGTATATCAACAAGTGGAAATTCCGAGAATGTGTTGGCTGGAGTCCGCAAAGCAAAAAACATGAAACTTACAACTATTGGGTTTTCAGGCGGGGAAGGCGGAGAGCTTTCAAAAATGACGGATTTATGCTTTATTGCTCCTTCCTCAAGCACTCCACGTATTCAGGAAGCTCACATTACAATAATTCACATAATCTGCAAATTTGTAGAAGAAAAATTATATTGTGAGCAAAGATAAAGTCAAATCTCTCTCCGAGCTAAAGACAATCGTAGTCCCTTTAAAGAAACAAGGGAAAAAGATAGGTTTTACAAACGGTTGTTTTGATCTCATACATGTTGGACACATCAAATATTTAAGAGCTGCAAAAAAGCTTTGTGATATACTCATAGTTGCTATAAACAGCGACAAATCCATAAAGACATTAAAGGGCAGTAAAAGACCCCTATTTCCGCAGGATGAACGCGCTGAAATACTCTCTGCTTTTGAATTTATTGATTATGTTGTGATTTTCGATGAACTAGATCCTGAGAAAACTATATCAACATTACTCCCTGATGTATTGGTTAAAGGGGGAGACTATAAGATAAATGAAATTATTGGGAAAAACACTGTAACCTCGCACGGCGGAAAGGTTGTCACTATCCCGGAAGTAAAGGGGAAATCAACTTCAGAGATTATAAAAAAGATAGTTGGGAGCTAAATAATGCATGTTGAAACAATACAGTGGCACAAAGAAAGAATTAAATTAATAGATCAAACACTGCTTCCAAACAAGTTTAAGTACATATATTGCGATACGTTAGAGAGCATATGGGAAGCAATCAAGAATTTGAGGGTTCGCGGAGCCCCTGCCATAGGTATTGCTGGGGCATTGGGTGTGATTCTTGGTGTACAGGATTCAAGGGCAAAAGATTATCTAGAACTCAAAAAACAACTTGAACATGTTATATCATATCTCGCATCTTCCAGACCTACTGCAGTTAATCTTTTCTGGGCACTGAACAGAATGCGCGTATGCTGTGAAAAACATAAAGAACTGTCAATTAGCGAAATAAAATCCAAATTGTTAAATGAAGCTCAAAAGATTATAGATGAAGATAAGAATGTTTGCAGAAATATTGGCAGGAACGGTGCAAAACTTATAAAAGACGGAGATGTGATTTTAACTCATTGTAATGCTGGAGGATTGGCAACCGCTGATTATGGAACAGCGTTAGGTGTGATCTTCTATACAGCTGAGCAAGGCAAGAAGATAAGAGTCTATGCAGATGAAACGCGGCCATTACTGCAAGGAGCCAGGCTTACAACATGGGAACTAATGCAGGCGGGGATTGATGTTACATTGATCTGCGACAATATGGCAGGCTCGTTGATGAAACAAGGGAAAATAGATTGTGTAATAGTAGGAGCTGATAGAATTGCCTCTAACGGAGATACCGCAAATAAAATAGGCACGTACAGTCTGGCAATGCTTGCGAAGGCACATAGTATTCCTTTTTATGTAGCTGCTCCTATTTCTACATTTGATATGAAAATAAAATCCGGAGAACAAATTCCAATCGAGCAAAGAGCTCCCGAAGAAGTAACAAATCTATGTGGTAAAAGAATAGCGCCTAAAGACGTAAATGTATATAATCCTGCCTTTGATATAACACCTGCAAGACTTATATCTGCAATAATAACTGAATGTGGTATAATTAAGAAACCAAATGCAAAAAAAATAAAAAGAGGAGGAAAGTTATGAGTGACTTTATAAAAAAAGCATCGGATTTTGCGTCAAAAACAGAAAAAAAAGCTAACGAACTTGTTTATGAACTTTATAAAAAAGGAAAGATAGGTAGTAAAGAAGCTAAAAAAATGACCGATGATTTGAAAGAAAGAGTAAAGAAAGGCGCGTCCGATCTTCAGAAGAAAATGGATAAACGGATACATGAAGCAATCAGTAGATTAAACATCCCTACAAGAAAAGAGATAGAAGATATTAAAAAAAGACTCAATGTATTAGAAAAAGCAAAGAAATCTTCTATCAAGCGCAAACCTCGTGCTAAAAAATAGAAAATTTGTAGTTCTTATTCCGCTCATAATCTTCATTTTTGCCTTATCCATAAGACTCCTTTGTCTGTACCAAATGAGTGATAATCCAATGTTTCACAATATTCCTAATGGATTGGATCAACAAAGATTCGACCAGTTTGCCATTCAAATTTCAAAAGGTGACATTCTTGGAGGTAGGGGAGTTTACGGACAATCGCCTCTTTATCCGTATTTTCTTGCCTTAATATATCGATTGTTTGGACATAGTTACCTCATTGTAAGAATATTTCAAATGCTTATGGGGGCAGGAACATGTGTTTTGCTATATTTAATAGGAAGAAGTATCTTTAATCGGATGGTTGGCATAATATCAGGAATCATTTGCAGTTTATATGGAGTGTTGATCTTTTATGAAGGAGAATTATTGCGTGTAACGCTCATAGTCTTTTTAACTGTTCTTTTAGTTTTTTCTATTACAAGGATATTAAAGATCAAAAAAGTCGCTATATGGCTAATTCCGGGAATTGTACTCGGTTTGTTAATACTATGCAGGCCAAATAATATCATATTGGTTCCGTTTATTTTGATATGGTTGGTTTTTGCGACACGAAAGAACAAGAAACTCTTAGCCAAACGATTCACATGTTTCTTCTTTGGTATTTTATTAGCGCTTACACCTCTTTTTATTCGTAATCATATTGTTGGAGTTAATCTATTTTCCATGTCGTCTCAGGGTGTAAACGCATTTATATGCGGTCATGATTCAAGATCTACCGGCTGTGGATTTTATCAAATACAAGACGACACATATTTAGGAAAAAATCAAATGCAAACCTGTTTTAATATTTTAAAAACAGCGTTCAAAACACCTTCTAAATGGTTCAAACAGCAGGCAGAAAAATTTGCCGCTTTCTGGAACGGATACGAGATACCAAATAATTCCAATTTCTATTTGTCAAGAAAATTCTCCGGTCTTCTAAGTCTTCCTCTTCCCGGTTTTGTATTTATAGCATCAATGGGAATAATGGGCATTATTATATCTATTGGAAACAGGCAGAAGTATTCACTTTTATATTTAATAGTTATTGGCTGTTTTTGCTCTGTAATGGCCTTTTATATCCTATCAAGATTTCGGCAGCCTATAGTCCCATTCTTGATATTATTCACGGGCTTTTTTATTGACTGGTTATGCAAGAAAGCCAAGGACAAGGATTTCAAAAAACTAGTTTACTCTCTTCTGTGTGCTGCTTTTTTAGCATTTCTAATATGGCCAAGACCACAGCAGTTTATATTGCCGCAGGATCATTATAATATAGGCCTTTCCTATGCCATGGGTGAAGAATACAACAGTGCAATTGTGCAGTTTGATAATGCGATAGAATTAAGGGCGAATTATATTAAACCTGTTTATATGAAGGGGATTTGCTTTCTTCGACAGGGCAAACCGAGACTGGCTGTAAGAGAATTTGAAGAGGTTCTAAAACTCAATCCCAATTATACAAAGGCATTAAAAAGCACTGCGATAGCTTATGGGTTGTATTTAAAAGACAAGCCGAAAGCACGTTACTATCTTGATAGGTATCTCAAATTGTGTCCTAACTAATTCTTCCATTTTTGCCCCAATTAGAGTAATATTTAGGGCATGAAAAAAGCATTTACCACAAACAGTCCGGAAGATACAATAGAGCTTGGCAGAAACATAGGAAAGTTATTGGGACAAGGAAATGTTGTTGCGCTGATTGGAAATTTAGGTGCTGGCAAGACTGTTATTGCTGGTGGCTTATGTTGTGGGCTTGGAGTAAAGGAAAGTTATATAACAAGCCCGACTTACACAATAGTCAATCAATACGATGGAAGAATCCCTGTTTATCATATTGATTTATACAGGTTGAATGATTCAAAAGAACTTTACAACTTAGGCTGGGATGAATATATCTATGGAAATGGAGCATGTATAATAGAATGGGCAGATAAGGCAGCGAAGATGTTGCCCGAAGAATATCTAATGGTAAACATAGAAATAACCGGAATGGATAAGAGAAAAATAATTTTACAGGCAAAAGGTGCGTCTTATGAAAATACTTGGGATTGAAACCGCTACTAATGTCTGCAGTGTGTGTGTGCTGGAGAATTCCCAACTTATAGCGGAATACACAACGAATATAACAAAAACACATTCACAGCGTCTTATGCCAATGATAGAACATGTTCTTGCAAATGTTGAATTGATTCCAAAAGACATAGGAGCTATTGCTGTTTCAATAGGACCGGGGTCTTTCACTGGTGTTAGAATAGGTATCAGCGCAGCAAAGGGAATGGCAATGGCGCTTGATATTAAGATAGTCGAAGTTTCAACTTTGGATGGAATAGCATATAACTTGATGGATCTCTACCCTGGCCAGATATGTGTAATCACAGATGCAAGGAGAAAACAGGTATATACAGCCCTTTACGAGAAATCAAAAATCAAAAATCAAAAATCAAAAGTTAAAAAGCTGACAGAGGATATAGCTCTGCCAATTGAGGAATTAATTAAGAAGATAAAAAAGAGAACAATCTTTATTGGTAATGCGACGAAACTATATGCTGACTTGTTGAAAAAAGGATTAGGCAACTTAGCTCAGATAGCTCCACAATATTTAAGTATTCCGCGTGCTTCAAGTATTGCTTTATCCGGAGTGGAGAGTCTAAAAGAAGGTAAAGGTTTGAGTCATTTTGATGTGAAACCAAATTATGTAAGATTATCGGATGCAGAGATTAAATGGAAGGAGAAGCATGGAAAGATTAAGTAGAGAATCACTTGAGGCTCATAAAAAATTAAAAGGTAAGATTGAAATTAAAAGTAAGATTAAACTAAATACTATTCATGACTTAAGCATTGCATATACTCCCGGAGTTGCAGAACCATGCAGGCAAATTTTTAGAAATAGAGAGAAGATTTATGACCTTACCTCAAAATGGAACACAATAGCTATTGTTACTGACGGAAGTGCTGTTTTAGGCTTGGGCAATATTGGAGCAGATGCAGCTTTGCCTGTTATGGAGGGGAAAGCTGTTCTTTTTAAACAATTTGGAGGGGTGGATGCTTTCCCTGTATGTATAAATTCACAAGATACTGATGAAATAGTAAAAGCAGTGAAACTAATTTCTCCGGGGTTTGGAGGAATTAATCTTGAAGACATATCAGCGCCAAGATGTTTTCTTATAGAGGAAAAGCTTAAAAAAGAATTAGATATTCCCGTTTTTCACGATGATCAGCATGGAACAGCGGTTGTTGTGTATGCCGCATTGATTAACGCATTACAATTAGTTAGTAAACAAATAAACAAAATAAGAGTTGTTGTACTTGGCGCAGGAGCTGCCGGGATCGCCATATCAAAACTGCTTACTAATGCAGGATGCAGAAATATTCTTGTATGCGATAGGGCTGGCATAATACACAAAAGCAGACAAGACAATATGAATTTTGCAAAGAAAGAGATTTCAGGAATTACGAATCCTGAGAACTTATCAGGAACTCTGGCAGATGCCATAGTTGGATCTGACGTGTTTATAGGAGTATCTGGACCTGGTTTAGTGAGCGGGGAAATGATAAGAAATATGAATAAGGAAGCCATTGTGTTCGCTATGTCGAATCCCGTTTCTGAGATCATGCCTAAGGATGCCAAGGATGCTGGAGCAAGAATTATAGGAACAGGTCGCAGCGATTTCCCAAATCAGATCAATAATGTGTTAGCTTTTCCCGGAATATTCAGGGGAGCCTTAGACGTAAGAGCATCGGATATAAATGAAAAAATGAAAATAGCAGCTGCGAAAGCATTAGCAGGCTTAATACTCAAAAGAAAATTGCGTGAGGACTACATAATTGTCAATCCATTTGATGATAGACTAAAAACAGCTGTTTCCAATGCCGTCGCAAAGGCAGCAAGAGACAGCGGGGTGGCAAGAGTGCATGGGAAAAATTAGAATATTACGCATAATTTCAAATCTGGGTGTAGGTGGTGTTCAGAAAAGAATGATCTCTCTTTTACCCAAACTTAACGAGGAGAGATATAGTATTATTGTATGCAGTTTTAAAACAGGGAAGCTACAAAATCGTCTTGAACAGTCTGGAATTCCAGTCAAAATAATCCCGCGCAAATTCAAGTTTGACCCTGTCTGTATTTATAGATTGTGCTCAATTATGAAGAAGGAAAATATTGATATAGTTCATACTCACTGCCATAAACCCAATACTACAGGAAGAATCGCTGCAAAATTAGCAGGTGTGCCTGTTATAATTGCAAATGAGCATAATATGGATACATGGAAAAGCAATTGGCAGTTAAGATTAGACAAATGGCTTTCTGCATACTCCGATAAGATTATTGCAGTATCAGAAGCAGTTAAAAGCTTTTATGTAAAAAATACTAATGTTCCTGCTGATAAGTTTGAGGTTATCTATAATGGAGTAGATTTGGATTTATGGCAGAAGAACATACCTTCTCAGGAAATAATAGCTGAGAAAAAGGCTGAATTAGGCTTATTGCGAGACGATAAAGTAATAACAGCTATAGGCCGACTTCATCCGCAAAAGGGACACGAACACCTATTAAGAGCAGCAAAAAAGATAATCCCTAAAATGCAAAACCTAAAGTTTTTGATAATTGGGGACGGTCCCATGAGACACAGCTTGGAGTCTCTTTCAGAAAGATTAGGCATAAAAGAGAATGTTGTTTTTACAGGCAACAGAGAAGATATTAAAGATATGCTTTACCTTTCTGATATTTCGGTGATTTCATCCATTAGAGAAGGTTTCTCAAATGTAGTTTTGGAGTCAATGGCCTGCAGCAGGCCAGTTGTTGCAACAGATGTGGGTGGTAATAACGAGATTATTGTTGATGGAGAAAATGGATTTATTGTTCCTTCCAGGGATGAGGATGCTCTTGCAGATAGGATGCTGATATTAGCTGGCAATGAAGAATTGACTAAAAAAATGGGACTTACTGCCAAACAGGCAGTTGAAAAGTTTTCCTTAATGAAGATGATTCGTAAAACTGAAAACCTCTATAACAGTCTCATAGAGAAGAAAATATGAAACATACGTACGAGTATTTTGGGGGAGTGACAATAGCTGTCTTGGTAAGATACCTGCCGAGAAATGTAATGCTCTTTTTGGGCAATCTTCTTGGAGATTTTGCCTTTTATATACTCAGAGTCAGAAGAAAACAAGTTTTAAAAAATCTCAAGTTTGCTTTTGGAAATCAGAAAAGCGACATTGAGTTGAAAAAGATAGCAAGAGAAACATATAAAAATCTTGGTAAGACACTTTTGGAATTCCTGCAGCTTCCAAGAATGAATGGGACAAGAATAAAAAGGGTTGTTGATACATCGGAGTTATCAAAAATAGATGCTATACTGAGACACGGTAATGGAGCTATTTTGCTTGGCGCGCATTTTGGAAATTGGGAACTTCTAGGCGCTGCTTTTGGGCTTGGAGGATATCCTGTGAATGTAATTGGTAGACTTTCAGATAATAAAAAGATAGGGCATATTATTGATAGGTATAGAAGGCTTGTTGGAATGAAAGTTATTCAGAAGAACGATCCCATTAGAAAGGTGCTTCGCGCGCTCAGTAATAATGAACTGGTTGCTATATTAATGGATCAAAATACAAGGAAGGATATGGTTTTTGTAGATTTTTTCGGGCAACCTGCAGCTACAGCGAAAGGAGTAGCTGTTTTTGCCTTAAGAACAGGAGTACCTGTTGTTCCAGCTTTTATTGTAAGAGAGGGAAAATACCACAAAATACTTATTGGAAACCCTATATATGCGCATAGTTCTGAAAACTCAGACAGTGATATACAGAAATACACAGCTCAATTTTCTAAGGTTATTGAATCTTATATCAAACAATACCCTGACCAGTGGTTCTGGCTGCATAATCGTTGGAAAACCCAGCCTAAAAATAAATCATTAGAATAAAAATCGACATCCTCTAAAGTTGTGCCGAATATTTTCTTGACAGGAATTGTGTAAATGTGATAATATCTAAACTGGATGGGCTAGTCAGCCAGCTTGAAATAGCTAAGGAAGGGGTAAATGGTTAGTTGCTTAAAAAATGCGATACCGAAGTATAGTCAATTAAAAGAGATCCTACATAAGGAGATTAAGGAGGGCAAATTTAATAAAGGGGATAAGTTCTATTCAGGAAGAGAGTTAGTAAAGAAGTTTGATATCAGCAGAAACACGGCTGTAGAGGCACTTAGAGTCCTTGAAGCAGAAGGGCTTGTAGAACGTGTTTCGGCAAAGGGAACGTTTATAAAGGATATATCTGGGAACAAGACAAAGAATATTGCTGTTGTGGTAAGCGAAATATTTGAGGCAAGACATCCTGCCAGTATCTCTCTTATAAAATCGATAGAAAAAGTTTTAAACAAAGCAGGTTATCATATTTTGTTAATAAGTCTTGAACATTACTCGAAAAAGCAACAAATTAACAATCTTATTTCTCAAAAAAAAGCAGATGGCTTTATCCTAGTCTCTGTACCAGGCGAGGTTCATGAATGGTTTGCCTCTAAAAACGTGCCATTTGTTATTATCGGAAATACCTCACTGGAAAATATTCCTTATATAAATGTGGATTATTTTAAGCTTGTAAACGAAGGGATATCTTATCTTTTAGAATTAGGACATAGAAAGATAGGATTTGTAATTGGTAATAAGAAGAATATTGGAGTGATGAGAGGAATAAGAGGATACGAAAATGCATACAACAGTCTTGGACTGGCGACTCAAAGTAAATACATAATGACAGATATTAGCAATGCCTCTGATGTAATTAAAGCAACAAACAATCTTATTGATGCTGGAGCAACAGCTATTCTATTTGATATACATATGTTTAATTATGCAGTTGATGAAATCAGGGATAGAGGATTAGGTATTCCCGAAGATATATCACTTATGGTAGCTACTCAGAAGATTAGAAAAATAAACGCAAAAAATTCATTACTTACAGGCTTTGAAGTTGATATAAATAAAACTTATCGTCTTGCAGGGAAGATGATAATCAATTTAATCAATGGCAAGAAAGTTAAAAGCAAGACAATACCTTATAAATTCTTTGAAGGAAATAGTTGTAAGAGATTAGGCATAGAGGCACAAAGCATGAGTAAAACAAGAAAGAATGTCCATAAGGATTTTCATGGCGCAATGAGTTATGGATTAAAATATATATATGCTAGTTATGGAGACAATGGTATTAAAGAATATTTGAGAGAGTTGGCTAATACAGTTTATTCTCCGTTATCAGAGGAATTGCTCAAGAACGGGCTTAAAGGACTTGAAGAACACTGGAAGAAAATATTTGATCTTGAAGATGCGGATTATAAACTTTTCTATGATGATAATGTGCTTAATTTAAAGATAAATAAATGTCCTGCCATTAGTCATATGAAGAAATACAACTATGAGATATTTGATAAATTCTGCGAACATTGTAGGATACTTAACAGCCAAATTTGCCAGAACGTTGGATATGAAAGCTACATAGAATATGATCAGAATAAAGGTAGCTGTCTGCAGAAATTCTGGAAAGGAAACTTATGATTTCATGCACTGAGTTCATATTAGCCTATAATGAATTATTTAAATTTCTGGATAAAAAAGGCGGCAAGAAGAAGGTTGTAAACTTCTGGGAAGGGATATCAGATACTTTTCTGCAGAATCTGGAAACTCTTGCAAGGGAAAAAGGCATAGAGGGAATGAAGGAATACTGGACTCATACATTAATCGAGGAAGGTGCAAACTATAAGATGAGTGCTGATGAAAACAGATTCTCAATAGAAATGTATGAATGTCCATCAGTTGGGATTTTAAGAAGAACAAAACATATAAAAAAATACAAAGACTATTGTAAGCATTGTGGAGTACTATATCCTAGAATAATAGAGAAGTATGGATTTAAATGTAATACTGAATATATAGATGAAGAAAAAGGTATATGTAGAGTAGTAATTGAGAAAGTGAGATGAGATTTATGAACAGAAGATTTTCAGAGGGTTTTATAACAGCTATAGGGACTCCATTGGATAAGAATGAAAATCTTGTAAAAGAAAGTTTTAAAAAGCATATTGACGACCAGATAAAAGCAAACATCAGCGGAATATTATGTATGGGTTCAATGGGAAAGCAGGCTACTATCAAAAACAATGTATTTGCCGAAGTGGCTGAAACAGCAGTTGATTGCATAAATTCTGTTCTTCCTGTGATTGTAGGATGTATGGATAACGGTATTGGAAGAGTAAAAGACAGAATAGACTCTATCAAAAAACTTAAGATAGATGGAATAGCTCTTACAACGCCTTTTTATCATGGCGCAAGCCAGAAGGATTTATTAATATTTTTCACAGAAATAGCAAATTATTCGCCTTTTCCCCTGTATTTGTACGATTTGCCTCAAGTAACAAAGATAAAAATAGAAATTGATACAGTTGTTGAATTAAGCAAACATCCAAATATTGCAGGTATTAAGTGTTCACATGATCCTGCTTATGTAAGGAAGCTTCATGATTATTTCAAAAAAAATCAGGATTTTGATATTATAAGTGCGCAGGTTGATTTGATGGATGTATTTTATAGATATGGACTTAAACTACAACTTGACGGCATTTTTTGTTTGTTTCCAGAATGGATGAAAGAATTAAAAGCATCTCTTGATAAAGAGGATTGGAGAAAAGCAGAACTTGTTCAGAAAAGGATAACATCTTTTAGGGATAAGATACTTGAATTGGACGTATTTCCTGCTTTCAGTTATGGAATGAATTTGCTGGGATACGAAGGCAATTTTGCATCTGACTATTGTAAGCTTGAGAAAGAGAGTAAGAATAAAGTGTATAGATTGATGAAGGAATATAAGTTAATTTAGGAGATTTGAGATGTATAAGTTATTATATGAAAGGCATCATAAGATAACTCATGGAAACTAATGATCTAGCATTTGAGGAGAGTAGGTGTACGCTCGTAAAAAAAAAGTGCTTGTTATTGGATGTGGTTCGATAGGTCAAAGGCATGCAAGGCTTTTAGGTAAAAGAAAGGATGTTTGCCTATCAATATGTGATCCTATTGAGTCCAGTCTTGTAAATACTTGTAAGAAGACAAAAGTTGATAGACAATTCAAAGATTATAGGAAAGCTTTAGAAGAAAAGCCAGAATTTGTTTTCGTCTGCACTCATGAAGGGCTACATGCTGTAATAGCAATAGCAGCTTTGGAGTCTGGAGCTCATGTCTTCTGTGAAAAGCCACTAGCAGATAATTTAAGTTCAGCAAGAAAAATTATAGACATAGCAACCAAATCAAATAAAGTTTTTGCTGTTGGATATGCACTGCGTTATACAAAGGCATATGGGACTATTAAGTCTTTGTTGGATAAGAAGATAATAGGGAATGTGGTAGGAGGGCAGGTAAGTCTTGGGGCATATGAAACCCTAATAAATGCAAAGACAGACTGTTATTTAAATCAACCATGGAGTTTGATATTAACCTATACGCATGAGATTGATTATTTACGCTGGTTTCTTGGCTCGGTAAGTAGAACACTGGGGATACACGCTAAACTGGGAGAGGTGGAGAAAAAAGCCGACCCAAACATAGTGGGCTGTGTTCTTCAGTTTGAGACAGGGGCTGTTATAACTCTTTATATGGATTATATTCAATATCCTTCCCAACGGTCTATTATGTTAATTGGTGATAAAGGGAAAATCTTGTACTCCACGATGAATAGTCAAATTATAGTTTATAAACATGAGGTGTCCCCATTTAAAATAATAGATGTAGCAGAAGAACGCAATGAGTCTTTTATTGAGGAACACAATCAATTTTTTAGAGCATCTAAGAATCAACTTAATTCAATTGTTAATGCGAATGACGCTTTTGAAACTTTAAAAACTGCGTATTTGCTAATTAATTCATTGAGATAAGTTGCCTTTTAATAAATAAAAGAAATAAAAAAAGGATGGAAATATGAAATTTCTAGTGATAGGACTTGGTTCTATGGGAAAGAGGAGAATAAGATGTTTGCAGTATTTGAAAGAAAAAAATATTATCGGTTTTGATGTAAGAGAAGATAGGTGTAAAGAGGTAAAAGAAAAATATGGGGTAGAAACATTTGCGAGATTCGAAGATGCAATGGCTAAAAAACCGGATGTTTTCATTATCTCTGTTCCAAGTAATCTTCATCATCATTATGCAATGAGAGTTGCTAAAGAAAAAAAACATTTTTTTACTGAATCAAATTTTCTTTCTGAAGGCATAGATGATTTAGTGGCTATTGAGGAAAAAGGAGGACTTGTTGCTGTTCCGAGCTTTACACTGTCTCACAAGCATTCATTAAAGTTGATGAAGAAATTTGCAAAAGAGAAAAAAACAGGAAAAATCCTATCCTTTATCTATCATCTGGGCGCTTACTTGCCTGATTGGCATTCATGTGAAGACTATCGTCATGTATATTATTCTAAGAAAGAAACTTCAGGGTGTAGGGAAATGGTTGCTTTTGAATTAACATGGATAACGTGGATGCTGGGAAAGATTAAAAAAGTAAGCGCTTTTAAATCAAAGGTATCTGATTTAGAAACAGATATTGATGATATTTATCAAGTTATTTTGGAACTTGATAATGGAATTTTGGGGAATATGATGATAGATGTAATCTCCCGTAAATCGGGGAGGGAAATGAAACTTGTAGGTGAAGAAGGGAATATTGTCTGGAATTCAGAAGAAAGCAAGCTGAAGGTTTATCTTGCTGAGAAAAAAGAATGGGAAGAATATCCTGAAGAGAATGAATTATTAACAGAACCTGGATACTCGGTAAAAATAAATGAAAGGATGTATATTGAAGAAATAGATGATTTCCTAAAAGCCTTAAAAGGAGAAAAATCTTATCCCTATACATTTAGACAAGAAAGAGGAATAGTGGATGTGCTAAAAGCGATTGATGAGAGTGCTGAAACAGGGAAAACTATGGAGGTAAAGTTATGAACGGCAAAGGGCAGAAGCTTTGGAACAGGGCGAAGAAGATTATTCCTGGCGGAAATCAGCTGTTATCAAAACGAAGTGAGCGGTTTTTACCTGATCAATGGCCAGCTTATTATAAAAAAGCTAAAGGGTGTGAGATTTGGGATCTAGATGGAAATAAGTATATTGATATGTCCATTATGGGAGTATCTTCGTGTATTTTAGGATATGCAGATAATGATGTAAATAAAGCAGTAAAGAATGTGATAGATAATGGCTCAATGTCAACCTTGAATTCTCCAGAGGGAGTTGAATTAACAGAATTATTGTTAAAACTTCATCCATGGGCAGGAATGGTTAGGTTTGCCAGAACAGGTGGTGAATCAATGGCTATAGCAGTAAGGATTGCCCGCGCATATACCAAGAAAGATAAAGTAGCTTTCTGTGGTTATCACGGCTGGCATGATTGGTATCTTGCAGCGAATTTAGCTGATAATAAAAACTTAGATGGACAGCTTCTTCCTGGATTAGAGTCATTAGGCGTTCCAAGGTGTTTAAAAGGAACAGCAATTCCCTTTACCTATAACAAGATAGATGAATTAAAGGACATTGTATCCAAAAATAATGATATTGGCGTGATTGTAGTGGAACCGGTAAGACATCATGAGCCTGAAGATAATTTTCTGGGAAAGATAAAAGATATAGCAGAGGATATTAATGCGGTGTTAATATTTGACGAAATAACATCAGGATGGCGGATGAATGTAGGCGGGGTTCATGAATTATATAATGTCTATCCGGATATAGCAGTTTATGCAAAGGCTATAAGCAATGGTTTCCCAATGGCAGCAATTGTTGGTAAGGAAAAGATTATGGACGTGGCTCAAGACAGTTTTATAAGCAGTACGTACTGGACAGAAAGTATAGGCCCGGCTGCAGCCATAGCTACCATCAATAAATTGAAAAAAAACAATGTTCCCATTCATTTGAATAAAATCGGTAATGTGATTAAAAAAAGATGGAGGAAATTGGCAGATTCTCATAATTTAAAGATAAAGATTACGGGGATTCCTCCTTTGCCTACATTTGTATTTGATTATAAAGACTCTCAGGAGCTTATTACTTTATTTGCGCAGGAGATGCTGAAAAGAGGATTTTTGGCTTCTGGTCATGTTTCCTGTTCTTATAGTCATAAAGAGGAACACGTTAGGAAATATTTGGATAATGCAGATGATGTATTTGGGATAATAAAAAAAGCTATTAAGAATAATAATGTTAAGCAATTACTCAAAGGACCTGTTGCTCAGGTCGGATTTAAAAGATTAACTTGAGGAGATAAGAAAATATGCATATCAAAGAGCTTTTTGATTTAACAGGCAGAGTTGCATTAGTTACCGGTGGGGCAGGGATATATGGCAGAGAAATATGTGAAGCCCTGGCTGAGGCTGGAGCAGTGGTAATCGTTGCTTCTCGTAATCTCGAGAACTGTGAAAAGTTTGCAAGAGAAATGAGAAAAAAAAACTTAAAAGCTTATGGATGTAAGTTGGATCTATCAGAGAAAAATTCTATTATTGCGCTTAGAAATGAAATTGTTAAGCGATTTGGGAAAACAGACATATTAGTTAATAATGCGGTAGCAAGAATAGGTAAATCATTCGAGAGAATGACTGAAGAAGATTGGGAACTTACTTCTAGAATCAATTCCACAGGATTGTTTTTATGTTCAAGGATATTTATAGAACAGATGAAAAAACAAAAATCAGGCAATATCATAAATATAGCATCTATTTATGGCATAGTAGGTCCCGACTTTAATATCTACAATAAGGTAAACTTAGTTAATCCTCCCGACTATTCGTTTAATAAGGGTGGCATGATAAACTTTACTAGATATATGGCAACCTGTTTTGCAAGACATAATATCAGAGTGAATTGTATAAGTCCTGGGGGTTTCTATACAGGGCAAGAGAAAAGTTTTCATAAAGAGTATTGCAGGAGAACGCCGCTCGGAAGAATGGCGACAAAAAACGATATAAAAGGAGCGATAGTTTTCCTTACATCTGATGCATCTTCATACATTACAGGAATTAATCTACCAGTAGATGGTGGATGGACAGCGTGGTAAGTTGATGAAGGTTATTAAGCCCTTTTTAGGAATATTAATTATTATTTCCCTTCTGCATCTATATTTTAGGTATTTTGAATGGAAAAATATTTACCATCCTACACGTGAGATTAGCGTAACTCCAGAAAGTATAGGTTTGAAGTTTGAAGATATCTTTTTTGAAACAGATAAGCATATTAAGCTGAATGGCTGGTATGTTCCCTGTGAGGGAGCAACATCAACAGTTCTTTTCTGTCATGGAAATGCTGGAAATATAAGTGACAGGCTTGACAGTATAAACATATTTCATAATCTTGGCCTAAATATTTTTATATTTGATTACAAGGGCTATGGCAGAAGCAAGTGGTTTCCAACAGAAAAAGGCACTTATCTGGACGCAATGGCTGCATATAACTGGATTATCCTAGAAAAGAAGCTAGACAAGGACAACATTGTTATATTTGGACGTTCTCTTGGGGGTGCAATAGCGATTGACCTTGCGGCAAAAATTAATAAAGGTCTGCTTATTTCAGAAAGCACATTTACATCTATAGTTGATATTGGTAAAGAAATTTATCCGTTTCTGCCAATTAAATACTGTGCAGGAATAAAATATGACAATATTCAAAAAATAAAAAATGTGAAAATCCCAAAACTTATAATACATTCAGAAGATGATGAAATAGTACCGTTTCATCATGGAGAAAGGCTTTTTAAGGCAGCTTCATCTCCTAAACAATTTTATAAAATGCGTGGAGGGCATAATGATAGCTTTACGATAATGGGTAAAGAATATGAAGAGATAATAAGAAACTTCATCAAGGAAAATTCGGAATAGTGAAACCTGTTGAAGTTTGATATTTAATTTTGTATAATCGGACTCAATTTAATTTCAAGAATGTAAAAGGAGGATTATCAATGGCAACAAAGGTTGGAATCAATGGATTTGGAAGAATTGGAAGACTGGTTTTGAAAGCTGGTTTAAACTCAAGTAATTTGGAGTTTGTGGCAGTAAATGACCTGACAGATGCAAAAACATTAGCGCATCTTTTTAAATATGATTCCACTTTTGGAATATTCGACGGTACGGTAGAAGCAAAAGATAATGCAATAATTATCAATGGAAAAGAAGTAAAAGTTATTGCTCAGAAAGATCCTGCACAACTGCCATGGAAAGAGCTGGGCGTAGAAATTATTATTGAATCAACAGGAAGGTTTAGAGACAAGGCGCAGGCAAGTGCCCACATTCAGGCAGGAGCAAAGAAAGTAATTATATCTGCTCCGGCAAAGAATGAGGATATAACAATCGTATTGGGGGTAAATGAGGATAAATACGAACCTTCCTTACATCATATTATTTCAAACGCTTCCTGTACTACGAACTGTCTGGCTCCGGTTGCAAAGGTTTTGCTGGATAATTTTGGCATAACAAAGGGTCTGATGACAACGATTCATTCGTATACAAATGATCAGGTTATACTTGATTTTCCAAACAAGGATTTAAGAAGAGCAAGATCAGCGGCTGTATCAATGATTCCTACTACAACAGGTGCTGCAAAAGCTGTTGCTCTTGTCCTGCCGGAATTAAAAGGCAAAGTGGACGGAATGGCTATCAGAGTTCCGACTCCAAATGTATCTCTAGTTGACCTTGTTGTGAACACAGAAAAAAACACAAGCGCAGAAGAGGTAAATGCAGCTTTGAAGAATGCAGCAGAGAACGAGTTAAGCAAATATCTCGAATACTGCGAAGAGCCTTTAGTATCGAAAGATTTTAATGGAAACAGCAAATCTTCAATTGTGGATGCGTTATCTACAAAAGTAATAGAGGGTAATATGGTTAAAGTTCTTGCATGGTATGACAACGAATGGGGTTATTCAAACAGAGTTGTTGATTTAGCTGAGTATATAATTTCAAAACAATAGAGAAGCACCGAGAAATAGGTATGAATAAGTTATCTTTAGAAGATTTAGAGGTCAGGGATAAAAAAGTTTTAATGAGGGTTGACTTCAATGTACCTCTGAACGATAACTGTAATATAACAGATGACACCCGCATAAAAGCAGCTTTACCGAGTATTGAGTACTTAATAAAAGGAGGAGCAAAATTAATACTTGTTTCTCATCTCGGACGACCAAAGGGAAAGATAAATGAGAAGATGAGACTAACTCCGGCGGCTTTAAGACTTGGGGAGTTGTTGGGTATAACAGTTAGAAAAACAAATGATTGTGTTGGTTCTGAAGTTGAAAAAGAAGTAGACAAGTTAAAAAGCGGTGAAGTATTGCTTCTTGAAAACACACGATTTCATGAGGAAGAAGAAAGGAATGATGCAAATTTCTCCCAGTCTATGGCAAAACTGGCGGATATTTATGTTAACGATGCTTTCGGAACTGCCCATCGCGCACACGCATCAACAGTCGGAGTAACAAAGTTTGTTAACAAAGCTGCATGCGGCTTTCTGGTGGAAAAGGAGATAAAAGCTTTAAACAAATTGACAGAGAATCCTGAGAGGCCTTTTACTCTCATTATGGGTGGGGCTAAGCTTGCTGATAAAATACCAGTTATGGAAAGTCTTATTGACAAAATAGACACTTTGCTGCTCGGAGGCGGAGTAGCATATACGTTTTGCAAGGCAAAGAACTGGACAATCGGAAACTCTCTTGTAGATGAAAGCAAAATAGACGTTGCAAAGGAAGTAATAACAAAAATGCGTAAGGCGCGTGTAGAATTGCACACTCCTCTAGACCATATAATTGCGCAGAGAATTTCCAAAGATGCAAATGTGATAGTTACTGAAAGGGGAGCTGTTCCTGCAGGTTGGGTGGGTGTGGACATAGGACCTCAGGCAATAGAAGAATATAATACAGAAATCAGGCTTTCAAAAACTGTCTTCTGGAATGGGCCAGTGGGTGTTTTTGAGATAGAGAAATTTGCAAAAGGCTCTATTGCTATTGCCAAAGCACTTGCTAACAACACAGATGCGTATACTGTTGTTGGAGGAGGAGATTCCGTAGCAGCAGTGAATAAGGCAGGTGTTGCTGATAAGATTAGTCACATATCTACTGGCGGCGGCGCATCTCTTGAATATCTTGCAGGCATTGAGCTGCCAGGTATTGCTGCATTAACGGATAAATAATATTATGTTTACATTTATAAGTATAATTCACATTGTAGCTTGTATAAGTCTGGTTTTAATTGTTCTTCTACAGGTAGGGAAAGGGGCAGATCTTGCCAGTATGTTTGGTGGAGCAGGAACTCAATCTCTATTTGGAGCAAGTTCTGAAACTTTTATGACAAAACTCACCACAGCAATGGCTATAATCTTTGTTCTCACGTCCATCTCCCTGAGTTTTATGTGGGTTTCTCATTACAGCGGCACTTCCATAGTGAAAAAGGAAGGGATAAAGCAGGTGGAAGCTGAAGCTGTAAAAGAAGAAGTGTCTGATGGAGAAACAGAGAAATAAAATCTTACCGCTTCTTGCGGTATTTTTTTTATTTATAAATACACGCTCAATCTCTGGCGAACCTAGTTATGGCGATGCGATAATTGCAGGCTCAATAGGGGATGCTTCAACGCTTATTCCAATACTGGCTTCAGATAGCGCTTCTCAGGATATTGTAGGGCTTGTGTTTAATGGTCTGCTCAAATATGATAAGAACATAAAACTGGTTGGGGATCTGGCAGAATCATGGGAAGTATCTTCTGATAGACTCGCTATTACATTTCATTTGCGAAAGAACGTTAAATGGCATGATGGTTTTCCATTTACAGCTTCTGATGTGATGTTTACGTATAAAAAACTTACAGATCCAGATGTTCCTACTCCATATGGCGGCGATTTTGAACGAATAAAAAAAGCAGAAATTGTTGATCCTTATACATTTAGGGTAACCTACAAAGAGCCATTTTCTCCAGCCCTTGCCAGCTGGGGAATGTGGATTATGCCTGAACATCTTCTAAAAGATAAGAATTTAATCAAGTGTAGTTTTGCGCGACATCCAATAGGAACAGGTCCATATAAGTTTAAAGAATGGAAAACAGGACAGAGAATTGTTCTTAAGGCAAACAATGACTACTTTGAAGGCAGACCATATATAGATAAGTATGTTTACCAGATAATTCCCGACGACGCGACAATGTTTCTTGAACTTGGTGCTGGGAATATTGATTGGATGGGGCTTAATCCTGTTCAATATGTTTATCAGACTAATAAGGCATGGTTTAAAACTGGTTTTAACAAATATAAATACCCAAGTTTTGGCTATACCTATCTGGGATACAACCTTAAAAACCCGTTATTTAAAAATAAACTTATTAGACAGGCTTTAACATATGCAATTAATAAAACTGAGATTATCAAAGGGGTTTTATTAGGACTGGGAGAGATATCAACAGGTCCTTTTCCTCCTGAATCATGGGCATACAACAAAAATGTGAGAAAATATGCGTATAATCCGTTAAAGGCAAAAGAAATACTGAAACTATGCGGATGGGATGATCATGATGGAGATGGTTGGATTGATAAGAATGGGGAAAAGTTCGAATTTGAGATTATAACAAATCAGGGGAACACACAGAGGAAGAAATGCGCAGAAATCATACAACAGAATCTCAGACTAGTTGGTATTAAGGTAAATATAAGAATAATTGAATGGGCGTCTTTTCTAAATGAATTTATTTATAAAAAAAGGTTTGATGCTATTTTACTCGCATGGAGTTTGGGCAGAGATCCTGATTGCTTTGATATCTGGCATTCATCTAAAACAAAAGAGAAAGAATTCAACTTTGTTTCTTATAATAATCAGGAGATAGACAAGCTCTTGGAGGATGGAAGAAAGAAATTCGAAATAGAGAAAAGGAGACAGATTTATCACAGGATCCACGAGATTTTAGCTGAAGACCAGGCTTACACGTTTTTATACGTATCTGATTCGCTTCCGGTTGTTCATACACGGTTTAAAGGCATAGAAGTGTCTCCAATCGGAATAGGTTATGATTTTATAAAATGGTATGTTCCGAAGCATCTGCAGAAGTACACACAATGATCAATGAACATGGTCATATAATCTATTTTATCAGTAGGTTGAAAAGGAGGCCTAAAATGTTAGAACCTCTACTGGGATCTGGAAAAAGGAAAATGCGTTCTTTCACGCTTATTGAGCTTTTAGTTGTCATCGCCATTATAGCCTTGCTGGCTTCACTGCTCTTGCCTGCGTTATCAAGAGCAAGAGAAATGGCAAGGAGAACAAAGTGCATAAGCAATCTGAAGCAGATTGGGCTGGCTCTGGAGCTGTATGCTGATGACTACAATGGCTTATATCCAGAAGCTTACGGTGCCTGCGATTGGGAAACAGGATGTACAACAAATCCAGTTGGTGCGCCTGGATGGATGAAACGACTTTATCCCTCCTATATTGGAAATGAGGAGGTTTATAGGTGTCCTTCTAACAAAGAATTTCGGGATTATAGCTACTTCTTGGGAACACGCGCTGCATACCTTGATGCTGAAGAAGCATTTGCATCTGTTAACAGAAAAAAAATTAAGTATCCGTCTGCCTTTGTTCTCTGTGGAGATACCAGTTGCCCCTTTACTGAAGAGGATTGCGATAAGGATGACTATAGCAATAATTGTATTCTTTGGTCTGTTCACGATGGAGGTATAAACATCCTTTTTGCTGATGGTCATGTAAAGTGGTATAAGGGTTACGTAGCAGACGAGATGACCTTTCGTTACAACGAAATGCACGAATGGGATAAGGATGAATAATTTCTATATAGATTCTATTCTCTTATATGCTCCTGCCACTTTTTATCAAGCCGGTCTAAACTTCCAAAGTCAAATTGATAACTGCTTATAAGCGCGTCTTCAAAATTCTTTCCATCACGCAGAGCTCTGCAAAGATTAGTAAATCTATACCGACCTTTACTCCTCAAGAAATCCACAAGAGAATAGGATATGCTGTAGAAAAGCAAGACTTTTTCTTCATCTTCGGGATAACCATTTTTATCAAGCACTTCATAAATGGAAAGACTATTGTCTTTTTTTAATTCTTCCTTTATTGCGCTTATATATCCTGACTTGCTTGTTAGCTCCATGCTCACAGCCAGACCTTCATTGAACCATAGAGGAATATTATTCTCTATAAAATCTGCCAGGATTAGATGTGTCATTTCATGAGGCAAAAGAGAAATTAAAAAATTTACTGACTCTTTATAACTTACTATCTCTCTTTTATCATAATTGGCAAAGCCTGCTGACCATGATTGAATATCGTTATTTTTTAGGTAGCTCTTCCTATTTGTGTATATGTATATCTTGCACCTTTTATCAAAAGTCCAGAATTTCCCAAATCTGGTAAATCCTACATTCCTATCTATTTTTTTATAGTATTTCTCTGCTTTATATCCGACACTTTGGGCAAAACCTAAATTATCTTCATAATATATTGAAAAGTGATCGGATTTATAGATTTTCCAGTCTTCGGCTAGTATATTATGAGATAAGACAAAAACTATTAAAATAAAAAACGGTGAATATATTTTATATAACTTCATTTAATTATGTTAAATCATTGGTCATATATATATCAAGCATTTTATCTGTAACACCAAAACGATGATATCACGTCTTGACAGATCAAGCTCGTTTTTTGAGTATATTTATTGGCGTTTTATACAATTATCTGCTATTCTTATCAAAATGAGAGTAACGGTTCGATGATATATGTTATGTCGTAGGATCTAAAAACGCTTAACCTTTAGCCTTATGGAGTACTTTATGAACAGACACATTCTGATAGTCACCATTGATTCTCTACGCGCCGATTACGTTTCATGCTATGGCCAACATGAAACCAAGACCGCCAACCTCGATGCTTTTGCGGCATGCGGCATTCGGTTCGACAGGCATCTGACGAGTAGCTCCTCCACGCTCGCCTCACACTGCGCACTTCTGACGGGCTGTACCCCGTCGGTGAATGGCGTCAACTGGAACGGAGTCACCATAACGCGGCGCCGGAAGACTGCGGCGGAAATCGCCATGGAGTCCGGCTACACAACCACGGCCATCACGAGCTGGGGCGGTTTTCAGAGTCAGCAGGTTTATGGCTTCCAGAATGTTCATAGCGAAGGTGATGTAGAGGCAGAAACTAACCGCGGAGATTTCACCCTCAGACGTATCCATGAATGGTTGGAAGTTGCTGATCCCGGCACTCCTCAGATGCTCTGGGTTCATTTCATCGATCCACATAGCCCGGACAACTGCCCGTCACCTTTCCCTCAGACCTATGCCGGAGAGGTTGAATTCGCCGATCATTTGATCGGTCAGCTCCTTAATGGCTGGGATGAAAAACTGGGCGCAGAGAATTCGCTTGCAGTGATTACCGCGGATCATGGCGAGCACTTGAACGACCACGGCGTCAAGCGGGGTCACGGTACACTCTGGCTGACGAATCTGTGGGTGCCGCTTCTTATCCGGTGCCCCGGGCTGATTGAGCCCGGAGTCAGCGTCGCGGAGCTGACCCGTCAGATCGACGTCGTCCCCACTATTCTCGACTACTGTAAACTTCCGATGCCACACAATATGGAGGGGATGTCATTGCGCGGCCTCATCGAAGGAAGCGACTGCGACTTGGGCCTGGTCCATTGCGCCCAGGCCATCTACAACGACACGTATACGGTGACGGTCAGAAACCATGAGTATGCCTTCCATTTTGGCGATCACAAATCCCTGGCTCATGTCTTTGATCTCCGATCAGATCCCATGGAACAAGACAATCTCTTGAACACCGACGTAACCGCAAAGTATTCTGCTGAACATTCCCTCAGGGATGCGCGGAAAGTCTAAAATGAAAAAGGCAATGTCTCTTTCATGCCCAATGGATACCCTTCCTCAAGAGGAGATAAAAAAACATTATCGTTTGCGTACAAGACCCAGAAGGAAAGGAAAACTATTTTGAAAATTGACTGGGGTAATATTGATATAAGAGATCTAGCTATTATTGTTAGTTCCGAATTTGAAAAAAATAACATTAGTGCCGTATTAGTACCCCAAAACCTAGATAGAAGTCTAAAAAAAGGTTAGAAAGAAGTAGCCTCCGCTGGTATAATACCAAAAACAGAGCATCACCCAATGGGTGAAAAACGGAGATAGAAATGCTATTAACAAAAAAG